>SDBU01006934.1_pt1 | contig 13212 bp, 17 predicted proteins | sample 2277071 | NCBI WGS metagenome assembly SDBU01 (sample SAMN10397929, study PRJNA504765) | marine sediment metagenome | isolation source: marine sediment core GS08_GC12, 126 cmbsf | place: Arctic Ocean: Gakkel Ridge, Loki's castle | collected 2008 | reverse complement strand
AAGCTTGAACTTTATTTCGGATTAGAGAGACGTTACCGTCCCCCAATAAATATGTTGATTCAACGGTGGATATATACCGTTTTGAGGATTATGAAAATGAATGCATGCGACTACAAAAGAGATTAGATATTGCCGCCCCTATTCCCAGAATGAATATGGCAACATACAATACACAACACACTAAGCGCACGCGTCAGATCACAGCGGATCTGTATAGTGAGGATTTTAAGCGGTTCGGTTATTTAGTTTGAATTGTCAAAATTAATGTACCTTTGAGCCGAGAGCATTAGGACGCACACCCCCTATTCGATTTAGGATAGGCCACCGGGATCTTACGAGGTTCCGGTTTTTTCATTTCAAAAAGAAATTTCATAATCTGACTTGTTATAATTAATTTTGTATTATTCAAACGCATTAGGGGGTTGATGCAAGTGTTAACACAAAACTTAATTTATCATGGCAAGTCAATCAACTTTAGCTATCTGTTGCCCCGCACCAACGGCGATTGCCTCAGCGGTAACGGTACTGAATCCATGCCCCGATGATGTGGGTCAGATTCAAAAAATGATATTCTGGCGCAGGGGGCAGTCCATCGTCTCACTCGCTACGGCTATTATCTCAACAACGTGGACCACTTTGCTGGCTGCGGCAGACGCTACCAAAGCGATCCCGACACCATTTCTGGCCAACGTGGAGCTTCCACCTAGTGAGCCGCGTGAATTTGGAGGTGGTAACGAGACACGCTGGGGCGCACCGATACGTAAAGGAGGCGCAACGGTACCGGTCACTGCTTCAATCTATCAATGGGATCAGGACACTATAACGGCTCTAAAGAATCTACGTTGTGAGTCATTGGATGTGTTGTTCGTAAATGAGAGTAACCAGATTGTTTATTCAGATGCGGGAGGTGTTTTCGCGGGGTTCCAGGTTGCCAACGGGTCTTTCTTTGTAAGTGATAAAGGCTTCGGTGGGTTGGATGATGCTGATTCAAACGTTCTGATGTTTAACTTAAAGCCTAATTGGTCTGATACGTTAGAGATAACAGTTGAGACTACTTTTGCTTTAGATATGGTTAATGCGTAATGGTTACTTTAATTTGTGGTGATCAGAAGAAAGAAGTCACAGAGATACAGGCTCAAAGAGAATTGCATATCATCAAAGAGATGAGACTGGATTCGTGGCGACTACCTACTGACTCACCCTATGAATTTACAGACAATGCCCTTATCAAACGAGCAGATAAAAAAGATTGTAAAGGAGAGAAGAAACGAAAAGGAACTTCAGGAGGGAATAGACCACCAAAACCGGTTGAAATTCCACGCGGAGACGATCCTAAAGAAACATGATCTCTCACCTTACTTTCTTGACTTCAAAACATGGATTGGCGCTCCGGGGCATAACGAACCGGAGCTATTAGCCAGTGATAAGTTTGCACGTATCATTCAGCTTATCAAAGCGCCGATACAAACTATTGAGCTGACGGAATCTATCTTCTCACGACTGTTCAGGGTGTTTTACTCACAGGACTCATTTTTTAACTATCGCTTCACTGATGATTCATTAGCGTTAGACTGGGCTGACTTTCGCGATGCGGACTTCTGGCGTACCAAAGGGTTCGAGGCCATGCAGACAGCTATCGACTCAGTATGGATAGCTGCCGTACCAGCCGAGCAGTTAACAGAGTTCCCGGAGCCATCGAATAAGTTAATAAATATTGAAAATGTAATAGCTATTCAGAACGATCATGACAACAACTGCATATACGTTATATTTCGATTGGGAAACAGGATATTTGTCTACGATGACGGATTTTTCAGGGTTTTCAGTGCCAATAATGACGATATAAGAGAGCTTATAGCCGAGGTGCCTCACGACCTGGGGTTCTGTCCTGCTAGGATGTTCTGGTCTGAAAAGCTGATAGCCGGTAATCTGATTAACAAAGAGTCACCCATCACCAAAGAGCTAACAGACCTGGACTGGCTGCTGCTACACCAATCATCAAAAAGGTACATGGACCTGGCTAACGCTTATCCTATAACGGTTACTTATGAGATGGATAACGATGTGACTGATGATGATACCACAGCTAACGAGCAGCGCACATCAGGCAAGCGGCCATCAGGGAATAAACTAACAGGCGCCGGATCACACATAGAAGCTAAGATGCCGCGTGGGTCTGACGATCATGACCCGATGCGCTCCGATCCCGTGAAGATAATCAGTCCTCCTGTGGATACGCTTAAATGGCACGTTGAGGAAGAGATGCGACTGATGGATAAGATATTCCGGTCTGTCGTGGGTGTGGAGCAAGAGATAAAGAACGATGCTGCCAAGAACATACCTCAGATAATGGGTAGTTTTGAATCACAGGTGTCTGTGCTGTTTCGTATAAAAAAGAACTTTGAGATCATACAGAAGTTTGCCGACTCGACAATAGCCATGCTAAGATATGGCGATCGGTTCATTGGTTGTGAGATAGATTATGGTACTAACTTCTTTTTGAAGGATGTTGATGATTTACAAAACGAGCTTAAATCAGCCAAGGAAGCGGGTGCCTCTGAGTCGATTATAGAGGCCATAGGTGAGAACATATTAAACACCCGGTACCGTAATGACTCACAGAACAGGCAACGTGCAGATATAATCTTACAGCTTGATCCGCTACCCAATACCAACATGAAAGATGCGATCGAGATATTAAAGTCTGGGGGCATTGATAAAATAGATTTTATTATTAAATCAAAACTTATTAGCTTTGTTAATCGGTTTGAGCGTGAAAATATAGACATTGTAAAGTTTAGCTCACTAACAAACTTTAATAGAAAGATAGAGCAGATCAATGAAGAGTTTGTTAAGTACGCAGAAGAAACGGGCACTATTGCCCCAATAAATAATAATGAAGATGAAGATATCACAGAAACATCAGGAGATACTTGATGGTGTCCACCCTGATGGCTATCCCACACCGGAGGGTTTGGATGGCAGCTGCTTTCACATTATGTATGTAGACATCGTAAAGGATGGCAAGTGGAAGCGTGGTGTACCTGTTTTTCAAAAATACAGAGGTAGCGAATGGCTAAAGACCAAGGCTGTCATCGAGAAATTTGGGATCGAAGGTGCAACGGGGCATGATGAATATACCGTTGTGCATGATCCTGCCGAGGCGGAGAAAGAGGCTAAAGCCGCAGCAATAAGAGCCGAACAGGAAGAAAAAGAAAGGCTTGCTGAAGCTGAACAGTCTAAAGAAGCCGCAATTAATGCAAAGAAAAAAGCCGCAGTCGCAAAAGCGAAAGCGACCAGAGATAAAAATGCTAAAGCCAAGGCGGAGTCTACGGCTGCAAACGGGTAGAAGCGGAGACGAAGCCTAAAGTTGAACCAGTGCGTAAGCACCTAATAAGTCTTAACATGAAAAGGTATTTAATTATTTTCTCTTTACTCATTGCAGGATTGACCTTGTATGCACAAGGGCCATCGTCTGCAATATTTGGTGCTACTGTCACCAATGCGGACACCGTATTAGGAACAGCCGCCAAAGACATTGTATTACCTCAACTTCTGTTTCAGGAGTATGACTATTCATATCAGGTCATCCCAACGCAGATAAGTGGGGATTCTCTAAACGTTGCTATTTCATTATGGCAATCAAACGCATTAACCGGAGCTGTCTGGACTGAAATTACATCAGCAAGAGACACGGTTACAGCGGCAGCAGGAAAGTTGATCGAGGGCACAGATGCCAAAGGAATGAGACATCGCATACGCGGTACGGGTATTTCAACCGACAGCGTAGCACTCAAAATTCATTGGGTACTTAAACTCGACAGATTATTTAATAACCAATAGTCACGGAGTATGACAAAAGAAGAGGCATTGTTGAAAATCGAACAGGGAGATGGTGATTTTCATGTTGAAACCGCGGATGAGCGGAAAACGTTCTTAAACAAGTTGAAAGACACAGAAGAGTTCAAACAGCAGATAGACTTACGTATAGGTGATCTCGAAAAGAAGTATGATGATGATCTGTACACGTTATCAGGCGAGAAGAAGAAAGACGGTGAGCGGACATACGATTTTATGAAACGTAAGTTCAAAGAGATGAATGATAACTCAGATGTATTGAAGTCTCAAAACGAAGAGCTGGAAAAGGCTGTCAAAGATAAGACCGGTGATAAGGCTTTGGATCTTGCCAAGGGTGAGATTGATAGCATGAAGAAAAAGCACCAGACTTACAAAGATGATGCGGATAAGAAGTACACAGATCTTGAGCAATCAGGCGTACAGATGCGCATTCAACATGAGTTTGACAAGTCGATGACCGGGTTGAAGTTCCAGGCTGCTATACCTGATGTTGCTCGTGACGCGATGATAAACGCCGTTAAGGGTGAGCTGCTGAAGTCGTCCTCTTTTGTTGATGGACAATTAGTATTTCTTGGTGAAGATGGTAAGATATTACGTGACGATAATCTGAACGTGGTAACACCAAAAGATATCTTAACGGAGAAGCTAAAGTCTATTATTGATCCGGGACGTATTCAGGAAGGAGTGGATACTGAAACTTCGATCGAAGAGACAGATGGTAAGATAAATGTAAATATATCTATACCTGATCATGTCAAAACGAATGTCGATCTGACAGAACACTTACTCAAGTCCGGTTTTAAAAGGGACACGAAAGAATACCGTGCCGCTTATGCTAAGTACAGTGAAAAATTAGAAAAAGTAACATAACAAGCTGTTAGGGGGGTCTCAGCACAATAACAAATAATATGCCTATAAATGCAACACGTTTAGACGAGTATCGTTTAGCATACGATCGGTCTAACTTAGACGCGTGGGAGCATAGGCGGAGTACCTACGGTGCGCTTGCTACCTATCAGAAAGATACTCCGCTATTGATCCCTGGATTTCAGGATCTTGTAGATAACCGTCCACATCAGTTAAGGACCGTTTCTATTCCTGTTATTAACAGAACCACTTTCACGACAGCTAGTGAACGTACTTGCTCTGCTTTAACGCATGAGATAACGAGTGCTTTCGTTACTCCAACGTGGACTACACTCAAGGTCGGGTTCAATATGACCCCTGCCGAGCATAAGAACAACTACCTGACGTATCAGGATGTGTTCAATAAGAAGATGACCAATATGCAACGCGACTTGCTTGCTGCACTGGACACACTGGCTGTAACAAACCTGAATGCGAATATCACTTCTGTGATCGCCGCTAATGGCAATCCTTATGCCGTTATAGCTAATGCATTGCAGGTGCCTGCTGCTGATAATGATCTTTTCTTCAACGAGCTTGGAGCGATCTTAGAGCAGGATGACTTCCCTAGTGATGGTATTAATGTTGTGGCCTCGCCACGCACCCAGTCCCTTGTCAGGGAGTACACATCACAAGGTATATCTAACGATGAGAACCGTGCATTCCAGTTCGGAGGTTATAACTTCGCATACTCTAACAGGGTTTCGGCAGTTGTTCCTACGGGATATAGAGATACTGTTTTCGCTCTGCCGCAAGGCTCATTAGCTTTCTTGACTGACATTGATCCTGACGCAGAGATGGGTCACAGCTCAACCGATGGCAAGGAGTGGAGTACAACCGTTCTCCCACTGTTAGGCTTTAAAGTAGGTGTACTGTTTCAGAGTACTTGTGCGGATAAGTCCACAGCACTCGGAACGGGTTATGAGGCAACACTAAGTGAGTCATGGCACTTTAGCTTTGATTACTCATTTAACGTGGCTTACAATAGCGACTCGACAACTTTTGCCGGGCCGATCCACAAAGCTCAGTTTAGTACTACTTAGACCGAGGATAAGTTTTAGCATAGCCTCCTTCCGTTTGGGAGGAGGTTTTTTTTATTGTTTTTTTATTGTAATTTTACATGATGGGTTGTAATTGCATGACGGGGCCGGAGAAGATCAAGAGTATCCTGACAGGATGGAAGAACGTTATATGGAAAAACAAAGAGGTGGAATGTGAGGCGATACGCCGCGTGGAGATTTGCGCTGATTGCAACTTTAATAAGAATACGTTTTGCAAGTCGTGTGGGTGCTGGATACCAGCCAAAGCACGTTCGATGAAAGAGTATTGTCCAATTAATAAATGGTGAGATGATTACTGATTTAGACAGACATAAAGCAATTGTTAAAAGGAAGCTATGGGATCACTTTGATTGGGGCTATCCTGGAACTGGTGTCGGTTATTTTAAGAATCACAGATCTTTAACCTGTGGATGTTGGATGTGTCAGGCCGGTGCTGATGAGGCTAAATTAAAGAATAAGCGATCCAGGCAACAGTCTAAATTACAACTAAAAAATATTGAACCATGAAAGCAATTACAGATTTCGGTATAGACAGCGGAGGTGGAATTAAGGGTATTATTGATTGGTGATGGCAAAGAACGTGTACACCACATACGAGTTAGCCAAAGACATGGCCGAAGAGAGGATGAATGAGCTTGAGCAGGATATATTTATTTGCTCTGTTAATTATCCATCAGGGAAAGAGTTTATACTAAAGACCTACTCTGAGTTAATGAGTTGCGCTAACTGGCTGTACATGGTTGAGCTGCCTTTTAAGCATCAGTTCAATACGAAGGGGAACGCTGTCAGGGAGTCGAAGAGGTTTGCAAAGAAGATGGATAAGGAGATCGAGGTTGAGAAGATCACATACGAAGAGAATGGATATAACAAGTTTTCACATTATACGCTATGTTTAACATCGCCACAATAAAGACTAATCTAATCGGCATGATTGGGTTAAGAGATACCAAAGATCCTGACTTTCCACAGAACAGTCTAACAGGAACGAGTGAGTCGGTTTACTTCGATGATTACCATCCGCTTATAACATACGATAACCTATATTGGATATGTCCTAATTTTGATGGTATGAACTTTACCAAGTGGATCTCTACCGGATATGCTACTGGTGCTTTTGTGACGTTTGACAAAGTAACATACCAGGCCGGGCGAACGATGCTCACAGGCGATACACCGTCAAAGACATCAACGGCATGGACCACTCCGGTTATTGATTGGTTAACGGAAAAAGAGAACGCTTCAATTAATAAGCTGTGTAACGATCTGTTCACAGATAAAAAGATGAACGAGGCATCAAAGACATTTTTAGACTCCGTACAGGTGGTGGACGGGGCAGGCAGGCAGGCAGATACTATAACAGCCTCATCGCGGTTCGTAGGCTTTGAGATAAGGCTTAAACGTGCTAACAATCTCAAGGCGGTCGTAAACTACATAGGTTTACAGTTCACACAGGTACAAACTGATCTAACTATTTACCTGTTTCACTCGTCTCAGAAAGCAGCGGTAGGTACGTGGGTTGTCACAACAGGCGCGGCCACATCGTTCGACTGGGTGACGGGTACGGCCACAACAGGTACGAATGAGATGCATTATGTCAACTATGCTAATAACATAGACGCTGGTGGCGCTTATTACTTAGGGTACTTCGAAGATGATATAACCGGCTCGGCTATTGAAAAAGATTTGGGCTGTGATTCATGTGGTTTCTCTAATTTTAAGTGGTCACAGTACGCACAGATACGACCCTTTGAAGTAAGTGATCTGGATGGTACTAATATATTTGATATCGATGCGATAGCCTACGGAGAAACAAACTACGGGCTTAACCTATCGTTTAGTATCAAGTCAGATATAACTGAGATGCTTGTAAACAATAAGGGCTTAATGACTAACGCACTGGGGTATCAGTTTGCACATGACATGCTTAAAGAGATGTTGTTTAACCCTAATTCTCGTGGTAATAAACCCCAGGACACGGCAACCAAGAACGCTATATTGTATGAGTTCAATGCACCGGATAACCCTGATACGATTGTTAACAAGCTGAAAGATGCTAAGAACGCACTCAGTTTTGATCTGAGTGAGATAAGCCAGATCGTACCTGATAACGCAGGGCGTAATGTATTAAAGGCGGGGGCTATGTGATGGGAAATAAGAAAAAGATTATATGTGATATTTGTGATTATGTGTGGGAGAAAAGTTTCTGTGATAATAGATTTGAATGCCCAAATTGTAAAAATATAATTCCTTATGTTCTATTAGAGCATAGGTTTGATGCTAATAATTATGGGATCACTTGACAAAAAACTAGCAGCGGTAAGGAAGTTTAAGAACTTCCCGAAGGTGTTGAACGCTATCATAAAAGACAACGCCCCAGAGATACTTGCTATGAACAGGGATCAGATGTGGGAGGATGGGATTATTGATGTGAACAATCCCGGTAACATATTAGACTATGCACCGTCAACAATCAGACAGAAGCGCAAGCGTGCTAAGTTTAAAAGAACCGATCATATCACTTTGAAGTGGTCGGGTGCGTTTCATAAAGGTATGAAGCTGAAGATTGAACAGGATCAGTTTACTATCATTTCAGATAAGGTGCCTTACCCTGGTTTTTTGGATGGACGTTTTGGTAATACTTTAGGATTGATTAAGGACAGTCTATCAGAGCTAAGAGAATTAGTCACATCAGATTTAATACTAGGGTTTAAAAATGCCGCACAAAATATTTGATCATGTACAAGATACCTAAAATCCCGATTTTCCCTGAGTTGTTAGGCGCAGAGAAACGTATTCAGACTCTACAGCAAAAGATAGCTGAACTGGACTGGTTGGAGTTTTCATTCGGGCTAGCTAAACGGTTAAATACCTCAGATGAAGATCCACAGGCATATCCCGGGGTGTACACAGGTGTGAGAAGTGATTCACTGGATATGCGTATGTGGCCTGCTGATATTTATAAGGCCTATGCGTTTTGGGATCTTACTGATACGGATGAGTTTGAGTACTTCGATAACAGGGGTGGACGGCATAGGTTCCCTAAGATATTACAGCCTGTGGCACTTATCGTTTGTCTGGATAATAAAAAGATAAGTCAGGAGCAGGATTATAACGTTACGTTCTCGATATGTAAGAACGAGCTTATAAACAAGCTGAACAGATCGGGCCTGCCGGGTGGCACATTTGAGATAACGGGTATTATTGAGAACAAGCCTGTCGATGTGTTTTTAGATTACGATGTCAGTGATGATCTGATGGACCCTGACGCTTGCTTACGGATAGATGGATTAATAACATACACACAAGATTGCACATGAAAAAGATACTGCTTGCTTTGCTATTTATCCCGGCTTTTTTGTCGGCGCAGACAACTGATCTGTCAAAGTACCATGATAGTAATAGGCTATGGGAAAAAGCAGATGATAATTTTGACATCAACGCAGATTCTTTTGCAGTGTCCACAGATACAGCACAAGCAATAAGGGTAGATGTTAATTCAAACCTCGACTCTATAGCTGTCTCAACAGACACGGCACAGGCTATCAGGGCTAACCTGAACGAGATTTACGACCCTCCTCACGGTGGATATGTGTTCTCTGACTCATCAACCGTTGTAGCTCTTACGCAAAATAACTGGGCGAAGGTAACTGGTCCGGTGGGTGTTCTGTACACCCTTGATCACAGCATGGGTATAACAATGCAGGGCGATACGATAACGATTATTACACCAGGGGATTATGAGGGACAAGTGGGGTTGAGCTTTGATGGAACGGCTAATGATGTGTTTCATTGCGCTATTTATCTGAATGGCGTAGTGACCCCTTGGGAGATGCATCGTAAGACATCGAACAATGATACGGGTAATTTTGGTATGCCTTTTATGCTACAGAACTTAGTAGCTGGTGATGATATTTCACTGTACATACGTAACACAGGGGATAATGACGATGCCACTTTAATAAGTGGACAGATAATAATAAAATTAACACATCCAGATTAATAACTTAAATATAGAAAACATGAAAAGATTACTATTTATTTTGGCTTTTACCCCGTTTTTGCTTAATGCTCAAACGCCAGCGGCTTTGATTGATCTCTCGAAGTATCACGATGATGCTCGTATAATGGAGATGGTGGATGAGAATTTCTCAGACATAACAGATGGTACGTATGCGATACCAGCCTTAACGGTGACGGGTGTTATAACTGCAAATGGAGGTATTAAACAAACGCCAACAGTCACAGAATATACAATCATTGTAGTCATTGATTCAACCAAAATCAGCGGTGACGATGCGGGGGATATTGGTCATGCTGACGGTGCAATCTTAGTGGCACAACCAGGTACGGGTTTTACTTTGGAATTCATATCGGCCTTCATGATTTATGACCGTGTTACGGCAGATTTTGCAGGAGGAAGTAACGATGCAGTCTTTCAAGTTGGAGTAACCGGAACGCAAGTATCTGTGTCCAGTGCTATTACCGATGCCAGTTTACTAACGGCATCCACAGACAAGATGTTAAGCTTGCGATCCATAGCAACTGAACTAGTGCATGCTGACAACGGAGCCATAAGTTTAACCGCATCGGAATACACGAACAATGCAGGGACAGCAGCGGGGTTTCTCACAGTACACCTTAAATACAGAATACACACAACAGGGTTGTAAATGACTGAGTTTACCCTTGGACGGTTACGTAAGACGAAGGTTAAGTTGTACGACAACATCGACCAGTTACCTATTGAGAGGTTCAATAAGGCGAATAAATATTGGATGCTGCATGATAATATAGGTAGCTCAATAGCTGACTTCGATGCTAACCACTTTAATAAGCTGGTTCTACTGGCAGGCGATAAGGATAAGACAATAGCTGAATTACATAATCTTAGAATATTAGTATATAACATCCAGAACGAGATCAACGTAGAGCATCTTAGCTTTGCGTGTCTCGTCTCTGAGGTGGATGGAAAGCCTCAGAACGATCTATCCGAGAACGCGCTTAATAACCTGTTGAAACGGCTATCTGATGCCGGTCTGACTCAGGAGATGTTAAAAAAAAAGTCTCAGAGATCCGTGACGCCATCTACGAAGATTTAGAGTCTTATTTCCCTTCACAGTTCACTAATCCATTATCACAATCACACTGGCGGCAACAGAAGCAAAAACTAATAAACACGTTAGAGGGTATTATAGATGACGCGGACCCGACAGAGGCCAACGATAAGATAGATGCTTCGACACGTCGTACAATGAAGATAAAGAACTTCATGGGTGACGACTCAGATGAGTTGAAGTATGATAAAGATTTCGAGATGAATTGCATCTTACTTAGCACGTATACTAATCAGAACGTGCGCACCGTTTCCGTTAAGACCTACTTTGCGCTGAAGAGTCACCATGAGAAGCGCAAGAAATAGTTTATATTGATTCTTAATAGATTGTGTTGTAAATTGTAATTATGAAATATCTATTGATATTATCATTATTCTTAATATCCTGTGAGGAACTTACAACAGGACTGCTATTTGTCCCGGATAATACATTTGAGGATAAGAGAGATGGTAACGTATATGAGTATATCGAAATAGGCAATCAAACTTGGATGGCTGAGAATTTAGCCTACCTGCCCTATATAGATACATCTTATGATATGACCAAAGCATCACTGCAATATTATGTATTTGATTTAGATAAATATGGTGTGATGTATAATTATTCTGCTGCGATTATAAGCTGTCCTGAAGAATGGCATCTGCCAACAGAGGATGAATGGATAGAATTAATTGAGCATTTAAATATTGATCAGTTCAATGTTTCTTTATCTGGATGGAAGCAGTCTGATTATATTAATGAGGGGATGTTAGGATCATGGTGGACAGCCACAGAATGTTTTAAGGATTATGCATGGGTATATTATACTAAAGTCGAAAATCTTAAACGCACTAACTTACATAAAACGAGTGCCGTTTGTATTCGATGCATTAAGGATAATTGATAATTAACTTAAAAACACTATCTTTGCATTGAGAACCGACCAATACTCAATGTAGTAAAATATTGAAAACATCCCGTTTGGTACATTGAGTTTTCCGTGGTTGGTTCTCATTCCAGACGGGATTTTTCATATATAGCTGTTCAAAACCAACCACAGCAGCAAGTGATTTTATCGACTTGAAAACAAAAGGAACGATCAGAACATGGTGAAAGCTCGTAAATCCAGGCAATGACCCGCACGCTGTCAACCTGTGTCAAAGTGATAACCAATTATAATACGCGAGAGTAAATCCAACAGTATTAATCATGTGTCTTCTGGTATGAACTTCTAAAGTTATATTGTGCTTTAAAATAAAATCACAGTAAAGGGCGTGAACTGTCTGAAAAATCATATTTCATAGATATTTGATTTCTTTGTATTTTTGTTATCTAAAGATATAGAGATGGCAAGCGACACTCCCATTAAACATAGTGATATAATCCAAGAAGGTAATCCGTTCGATGAAACTATCAAGGGGTTTGACCAGCTAATTAAATTAGTTAAGGAGCTACAAAAGGCAATGAAGGGTGAGGCTCGTGAAGTTCTTAAATTGATTAAGGATTTAACCACAGCAACAAAGGCAGGCAAGAAAGCACTAACTGACGCTGCAAAAGGAACGGAGAAGTTATCAGCAGAACAGAAGGAGCTACTTAGAATAGAGAAGGCTTTAGAGAAAGAAAAAGCCAAGTTGTCAGTTGCCAATTCAAAACAAGCACGAGATTTATTTGAGGTAAAAGAAAAAACACGACAGGCTAATGCTGAGATGCGCAAGTCTGTCAGGGCACAAAAAGATGGTGTTAAGTCTACAAATACATGGTCGAAAGCGTTGGGATCATTTGCTTTTAAGTTCAACGCGTTGGGTAATATCGCCGCCAATGCTTTATCTCGAATTACTCAAGGTTTAAAGCGGGCTATCAATAGATTCATCTCTTTAGAAAAGATCGTTAAAAGCACACAGACATCTTCAGATAGGTTTGATAGATCAATGGGAAGATTAGAGGGTTCGTTTAGTGCTTTAAATCGCGCTATTGCCTTGGGTGACTTCTCTAATTTAGGTAAGATGATGAGAGATGCCGCCGATGCTGCTGAAGATTATGTAAGGGCTATGGATACTCTGAATGATACACAAAATGCAATTGCAATTCAAACATCAAAATTAGAATTAGCTGTATTTAAATTGAGAGAGATTTTCACTGATACGGGTAAAACCAGGGAAGAAAGGCTCGATGCCGCATTGAAAGCGGAGAAGATATTATTAGAATTAAATGAGCAGCAAGAGCGTGTTGCTCGTGAGAATTTTGAAGCGGAATTTAAAAGAGTGCAAGATACATTCGGGCTTCAGGATGAACAG
>SDBU01006933.1_pt1 | contig 13213 bp, 14 predicted proteins | sample 2277071 | NCBI WGS metagenome assembly SDBU01 (sample SAMN10397929, study PRJNA504765) | marine sediment metagenome | isolation source: marine sediment core GS08_GC12, 126 cmbsf | place: Arctic Ocean: Gakkel Ridge, Loki's castle | collected 2008 | reverse complement strand
CTGCTCCACTATCCCCGGGCCACCAGGGGGTGGCCGATTTGCTCCGAGAAGGTGGCTGGTTTGGAGCGGGATCGGTGGCCGATTTCACCGAAATCCGCACATTGCCGGTCGGCTGGTAAAGGGAGTGGATATCCGGCAGGTGGGCGGGGGAAATGTGGGGACGTTGAACACCATGCGGGAGATAGGGACGGTTGCCGGACTTGCTGTCCTGGTTGCTGACATGGGTAAGGGTTTGCTGGCGGTGGTTGTCGCCCGGTGGCTGGATGTTTCCTTGGTATTCGTGTTCATTGCTGGCTTTGCCACCGTAGTGGGACACAACTGGCCTGTCTTTCTCGGTTTCAAGGGAGGGATAGGAGCCGCCACTACTCTGGGAGTACTCTTCGCCTTAGTACCTGTTGAGTTTGCCATTAGCTTCGCGGTAATGGTGATAGTGGTCCTTATTACCAGCAATTTCAGGCTGGGGTTGGCGGCGGGGCTGGCTTTGCTACCGCTAGTTATCTGGTGGTTTGGCCGGGAGAGCAGTCTCATTATCTACTCTCTGGCACTTCCTCTTTTTTCCGTTGTCAGGAATATACCGACGTTCAAACGGGAGTTGGCTACTGTCGGTGACAAGAAGCATCTCATCGTTGATAAGCAGTATACACCGTGGCAAAAAAGAAAACACAAGTAGATCGACTTGATAAAGGAGGTAACGAATGAGCAACACACAGGAGAATCTGCAGGCGGCTTTTGCCGGAGAAAGCCAGGCCAACCGGCGATATCTATTCTTTGCCGAGAAGGCAGACAAGGAGGGTCATCCCCAGATAGCGAGGCTATTTCGTGCCGCCGCCGAGGCGGAGACGGTCCACGCCCGCAGTCATCTTGAAGCTAGGGGTGGCATTGGCTCAATCAGGGATAACCTGAAAGAAGCCGTCGACGGTGAAAACTACGAATTTACCAAAATGTATCCCGGTTTCATTGAGCAGGCAAAGACTGAAAACAATAAGCGGGCTGAGGCTACTTTCCGATTCGCCAACGAGGTAGAGAAAATCCACCACGACCTGTACCAGAAGGCGCTTGAAGGCGTTGAGGCAGGACAACAATTCAAGGATGAGCCCTACTTTGTGTGTCAGGTCTGTGGCAATACTGTTGCCGGGGAAGCCCCCGAGAGATGCCCCGTCTGCGGCGCCCCCCGCACCAAATTCAAGCGTGTGGAGTAGGTTTGTTCGGGAACTATCCCTTGCTGGCGAAATCCGTTATAATAAGAGATGCAGTGTGGATTATGTCTCGCGTTGGATTTGCAGATAACATATGACATGAAATGATATCTTACACCCGCCATGCTAGAGACAGGATGAAGCAGCGAGGGATTACACAGAAAGAAGTAGAATATTGCCTAAACAACTACCATACTTCTTATACTGACTCAGTCGGTAACCCAAAATACAAGGCTGACCTACCAGATGGCAGGCGTATCAAGGTAATAGTGAAAGCAAATTCAGTTGATCCAATAGTAGTCATTACAGTCGCCGATTAAGCGAAGGAGGAACTCATGAAATTCAAGTATGATACAGAGGCTGATGCGATCTATATCTACCTTAGCGATAAGCCATATGCTTATGGGACAGACTTGGATGATGAGCGACGTATTGACTACGCCTCCGACAACACTCCGAGGGGGGTGGAATTACTTTGTGTCGGCAGAGGCGTAAATGTGGAAAGCCTTCCGCACAAAGATGAAATTGCTGAGATCTTGGAGGCTAACGGAATTAAGACTTACATAATGGAAGGATACCCCATAGCCGATGGAGTAATGTTTAATGTCGACCTCGCTTCACCAAAAACAGAAGAGACAGAAAAACCGACAGCCCGCCTTGCAGAAAAAGAAGAGGTAACAGTATGAAACTCGATTTTGCGTTCGTTTGCGATTATGCAGAAGCAACTCGAAAAATAAACGCCCTTGGCATCGGGTTTGATACCATCCACGCGCCCAAAGTCCCGTGTAAACACCCCTCTTTCTTCCTTGTTATTCAGTTGCGGGCAAATGTGGTAGAGGTGGGAGAAAGAAACCTAGAAGTTCGACTGATTGACGAGGATGGAAAGGACATCATCCCCACTATAAGCGGGAAATTTAGCCTACCCAAGCCACCTGCAGGAACAGAAAGTATAGGCCGAATAGCGATGCAGTTTGCCAATGTAGAATTCCCACGCTATGGCTCATATTCCTTGCATGCAATTATAGAAGGGCACGAAATGGTTCATGTGCCGTTGAAAGTTAGTCCACCTCTACAACCGAAGTGATGTTGTCAGACAACGTCACAGCTTGTTTTGCTTCACCTAACCCAACCACCCCTTCACCATCTCTTCCTCTCCCCGCTCACTGGTCACGTTACCATCCAGTCTCGCTTCGTGTAGTAGACTGAGTATTTCTTTGATACGGGGGCCGGGGGCGATACCCATTCTTTTCAGGTCGTCACCGGTAAGGGCCGGCTTAATGTAGCGGAGCTTATTTAGAAATAACCGGATGTGCCGGCGAGCCACCGGTGAGTCGCTGGCTAGCCAACTGGCGGTAATCGCCAGCGTGGAATACCCATAGAGGAGGCGGTAAATCCTGCTCGGGGCCAGTTCTGGGTCAGACAGTGACTCAAGTTTGGCTTTGATGCTGGCAGTATCCCGGAGTGCCTGGGTTAAGGCCTTGGGCAATCTCAGACGCGAAATCAGTTGCTCACCATCTTCCCCGGTAAGAGGATAAGTGAAAAGGGCGAAGTAAAGCCCAACCGGTGGCAAGCTTGGGGATGTTAGCTCCCGTGCCTGCTGAAACTTTTGTGCTAGCCAGCCATTGCCCTTTAACGCCGGGTGCAGCCTTTGGAGAACTTCAAGCTCCGCGGCGCGGCCGAGAATTCTCTCCGGATATTTCTCCTTCAATACAAGTTCTAACTCGTGCCGTACTCGGTCGCCGCTAATGGTATCCAGCATGGGTACATCTCGTTTCAGTAGCTCGAGGGCAGTTGGCTCAAGTCGGAAGTCCAACCGTTGCTCATAACGCAGCGCCCGCAAAATACGAGTGGCATCATCGGTGAAGCTCTTTTCGTGCAGAACGCGGATTAGTCTGCGTTCAAGATCGTCCCTGCCCCCATACGGGTCAATCAACTCGCCATAGTGGCTGGGATCCAGATAAATGGCCATCGTGTTGATGGTGAAGTCACGGCGAAAAAGATCACTGTCAATTGAGCTAGGCTTCACTATTGGTAGCGCCCCTGGTCTAGCATAGGTCTCAGAGCGGGCGGTGGCGAGGTCAACGCTCCAGTCATCCCACTGGATCTTGGCCGTTTTGAAGCGGGCATGGACGGTAATCTTGCCCGGGTTAATCTCAACTAGCCTCTGTGCCAGGTCTATGGCATCACCTTCCACTACCAGGTCAAGATCAAGATTGGCTCGTCCCAGGAGCAGGTCACGGACAACGCCACCAACTAGATAGAGGCCCTGTCCTCGACTGTGGGCAGCTTCACCAGCTACATGGAGAAATTTGACCAGCTCTGGTGGTAGCTGCTTTTCGATTATGCCCGCTAGATTAACCATCGCCGACTTTTTCCTTTAGCGTTGCCCCGATTATAGCACAGGTTGTCTGGTTAACCCAGACACAAAGTCGAAAAATGACGAGGCCAACAGCCATTGGCACAACCCCCAAACTGTGTGCCGTGTATCATAAACGAGATTGTTTACCAACCCCTCACCCTTTATCCCTCTCCCCTTCATAAGGGGAGAGGGATGGAATTTCTAAAAGGGGCTTCGCCCCTTTTCATCCCTTTACTAAATAACCTCATAAGCATTTGTTGCCACTGCTGACTACTTTGCTATACTATTTATCTATCGACTTAATGGAACAACGGGCAGAAACAAATGGCAGAGCTACTTTTTGGTACCGGCGGGACTCCCCATAGTGCCAGGACCTCGTCCACCATTGATGGAATAGAGCGTATCGCCGCGCTTGGCCTGGGCTGCATGGAGATAGAGTTTGTCCAGGGGGTAAGGATGGGAGAAGCGCGGGCTCGTCTGGTTGCCGAAATCGCCACCAGAGCCGGAGTGAAGCTATCAGCTCACGCCCCCTACTTTATCAACCTCAACGCCCGCGAGTCAGAAAAGATAACGGCCAGCCAGGAGCGCCTGCTACAGGCCGCCCGCATCGGCTCAATATGTGGTGCCGAAAGCATCGTCTTTCACCCTGCCTTCTATCTTGGTGACCCGCCGGCCGAAGCCTACAATCGGGTGAAGAATTATCTGGCCGAGGTAGTGAACCGGCTGAAGCGGGAAAACATTCACGTTTGGCTTAGACCTGAGATTGCCGGTAAATATAGCCAGTTTGGCACCGTAGACGAGGTACTCAACCTGAGTAGCGAGCTCGAGGGTATAGCCCCCTGTATCGATTTTACCCACTGGCACGCCCGGACTGGAGACTTCAATTCTTACCCAGAGTTCGCCTCAATTCTGCTTGAAGTCAGGGAACGTCTGGGAGATGAAGCCCTGGATAATATGCATATCCATGTCTCCGGTATTGCTTATGGCAAGAAGGGGGAAATAAAACACCTGAACCTGGAACAGTCAGACTTTCAGTATGCTGAGCTTCTTAGAGCGCTAAAGGACTACAATACGAAGGGTCTGGTAATCTGCGAAAGCCGTAACCTGGAAGACGATGCCCTGGTCCTGCAAGCAACCTACAATGAGTTAACGAAAACGAGCTAGCACTGATTATCTGGACTAGACGCGCAACTCAGAGCGGGTGCGGAAGAACCTTATCAGGTTATCACGGGTAACCAGGCCAACAACCCTACCGTCACTCACCACCGGCATCTGGTTAATATCATTCTCATTCATTTGCTCCATCAGGCTCAGAGCATCCTGATTGAGATAAGCTATCTTCAGCCGGTCACCGGGAGTCATTACCTTCCTTACCAGGGCTGCATCCCACTCTTGCCGGGGGACAGATTTGATGTCATGCAAGGTCAATATGCCCTCCAACCTGCCCTCGCTAGCCACTACGAAAAAGCGGCGCCCAATGGGAAAGACATAGCGCTGGATTAGCTGACTAACGGTCATATCGGGAGGGACTACCGTGCAATCAGAGGTCATCAAGTCCGCAGCCGTAAGCCCCTGTAGCGCTTCATGCCATTGTGCCTGACGATAACTGGCTACGGCGGCATTATCCAGAAACCAGCCGATGAAGACGATCCAAATACCATCAAACCAGGACAAACCAAATGACAAACCAAACGCATATAAGAAGATTATTGAAATACCACCGGCAATAAACAGATAGGCTATACCCCTTCCCACGCGGGTGGCAATTCGGGTAGAGCGTCCGTAATCACCAGTACCCCGCCAAAGCAGGGAACGAAAGACACGCCCACCATCTAGCGGGAAGCCTGGTATCAGGTTGAATATGGCCAGTATCACATTTACCGTAGCCAGCCAGGAGGCCATGGCCGCCAGCGGTTCAATGGTACCCCGACTCAGGAACCAAAGCAAGCCAAACAGGCCACCCAGTGCCAGGCTACAGGCAGGACCGGCGGCCGCCATTCTTAACTCGGCACCGGCTCCCCTTGGCTCCCTTGTCATCTGAGCCATGCCACCAAAGATAAACAGGGTGATGCTTCTTATCGGGACATCATTAACTCTGCCCACCAGGCTGTGAGCTAACTCATGGGCTAACACTGAGGCGAAGAATAGCAGGCTGGTAATTATACCAACAACCCAATAGAGTGACCGGCCCCAGCCAGGGTAATTGCTGGGAAAGACTACCAATGATAGGGAGACGGTAACCAGCGCAAATATGATGAACCAGGTATAATGTAGCCTCACCTGGATGCCAAAGAGCCGGCCTAAAGCAAATGCGTTACCCATCTTCATTCGTGGAAAAACTATAACCAATCAGCTTGTAGGCCAGTTTCGCTGCCAGGAAGGCGCAGGAAATCGGTCCTTCGCCAGGGCAGAGCTCCACCAGGTCAAAGCCAACAACCCGCTTCGCCCGAGCTACTTCACGCAGCAAACCGAGCACTTCATACCAACCAATGCCCCCCGGCTCAGGGGTACCTACCGCCGACATAATCGAGGGGTCGAGTACATCCAAATCTATTGTTATGTAAACCTCATTGGAAAGGGAGGCTACTATTTGCTGGGCAGTAACCTGCCCTGAAATCAGGTCCCTGCTGTAAAAGGGGGATAGCTGAGCTTCATCGATAAACCGGCGCTCGTCCTGACTCAGACTGCGAATCCCCACCGGGACGATGGGGCATAGCTCACAGACTCGCCTCATAACCGTGGCGTGGCTGAAGTTCGTCCCCAGATAGCTATCGCGCAGGTCAGCGTGGGCATCCAGTTGTAGAACCGAGAGGGCTTGATACTTCTCCCGATATGCCTTAACCATGCCCAGGGTCAACGAATGCTCTCCCCCTAGCATTAGCACCGTCTTCCCCTTATCCAGCAGTTCCCGAGCTACGTCATGAACCCGCCGAATCATATGTTCTGGCCCTGCCATCTCCAGCCGAACCTCAGGCAGGGTATGGATCCCTACTTCACAGATTTCCCGGTCGAGCTCAATGTCATACATCTCCAAATACTGCGAGGCATCAATAATTGCCCGGGGACCGTCACGGGCACCACTCCGCCACTCGGTAGTGCTATCATAAGGTACCGGCAACACCACTACCCGTGCCCGTTCCCAGTCGGAATAAGGTGATGATAAAGCGGCAAAACTTCGCTGCGGCGAGAATAATTCGTGGCTAATCACGGCTTTATGAGGGCTATTTCACCCGTCTTACCCTGGTGGCTTGAGTCTTTCCCATCTCTGTCAAGAATATGAGTCCTTATTTCGGTTAGCTGAAGCCGGTTAGTGAGGTCTCTAATGGCCTGGTCAGAATTAAAGTCTTTACAGGAGAACACGTCGATATTGACATAGCACCGTTCAACGAAGGTATGGATACTGATATGACTTTCAGCGATGAAAACAAACCCAGATATCCCCCACTCCTCAGGTTCACCTCCCACATATCTAAGCACGTAGGGGGCTGAAATTTTAGTCATGCCAATCTCCGCCGGATACTGATCCAGCAACTGATAGATAAACTCCTCACTTTGCAGTATTTCGGAGTTACTGCCATACCCGTCGATTATCAGGTGCATTGAAACCCCCTCGATATTGTCGATTGCCCCTAGTTGACAGCAGTCAGCACCTTCTTTAGCTCAAAAAGGGCTGCCGTAATCGCCAGGCGCTTTACCCGCAGCCTATTCCCGGGGTAGTTGCCTGGAATTACCCGAACTGTCTTGCCGTCGTCTATTCCTATATATACCATACCAGCCAGCTTGCCTTCCACCCCATCGGGGCCGGCGACACCGGTGGTGCTAACCCCGATATCTGCCTTTAACGAGAGTCTGGCTGCCCGTGCCATTGCCTGCGCCACCTCAGGGCTGACAGCGCCACAGTCAGCAATTAACTCTGGAGCAACCCCATAGGCTATCTTGGCTTCATTTGAATAGGCAACCAGTCCTCCCTTAAAATATGTTGAGCTTCCCGGAACATCGGTAATAGTGGCTGCCAGTAACCCACCGGTACAGGATTCCATAACCGCCAGGCTCAAGCCTTTTTCAGCCAGTAAACGTCCTACCACAGCCTCCAGAATATCATGGTCAGTGCCCCATATATACTTGCCCAACACCGACTGGACACTGGCTTCACCCTGGGTGAGCATTTCTTCAGCCTGCTTCTGGCTCGGAGCCTTGGCGGTGAGGCGCAGATGAATGCCATCAGCCTTGGCGTAGATAGCCAGAGTGGGATTAGCCTGCTGGAGCAGTGGTGAAACCATCTCCCCCACGTTTGCCTCGGGTAGACCAAAGGTCTTAACGGTCTTGGATAGGATAATCGATTCACTGAATCTCTCACGTAGTCGGGGCCAAATCTCGCTGTGCCACATCTGTTGCATCTCTCGAGGTGGACCAGGCATGGCGATTAGTATACGCCCCTCTTTCTCCACCCACCAGCCAGGGGCAGTTCCCCGGATATTGTGGATGGCGCTGACTGAGGGGATAAGGGCAGCCTGCTTTATATTGCTGGGAGACATCTCTATGCCACGCTGAGCAAAGAAGCCTTCTATCTCCTCCCTGAGGGCCGGCTCAATAGTCAGCGTCTCTCCCAGCATTTCAGCTATCGCCTCACGGGTTACGTCATCCTCAGTCGGTCCTAGGCCTCCACTAGTCAGAATAAGGTCGCAGCGCTGCCAGGCACGCCTTAATACCTCCACCAGCCGAGCCTGATTATCGCCTACCTGAGAAATCCAGTAGAGATCCATTCCCAAAAGGGGCAATTGACTGGCAAGGTAGGAGGCATTGGTATCAGTTATTTCCCCGAGCAAAAGCTCAGTGCCAATAGAGATGATTTCTGCCCTCAATAAGAGACCTCCGCCTCCCTGATCGGATAAAGCAACATCATTCAAACCTCTGCTGCCTACCAGGACCTAGCGTTTGAGACTGTTTGTTAACCTGGCCCTTCATTCCCCCCGGCGTCAAAGGAGAGGCAGGCTATAGTTTTTACCAGAGGCGCCACGCCTTCAATCTACCCTTCAATAGACCGCCATCAGCACTTGGGGGCTGAAATGCCCAGATACTCCTCCATTAATGCCATAGCACAGTACTTGCCACACATGCTGCACGCTGAGCCAGATGAAGCATGCTTGCTATGGGCCTGGCGAGACCGCTCCGGGTCCAGGGAGAGCTCGACCTGCTGCTGCCAGTCGAGCCCCTTCCGAGCCTGGGACATCTTCCTGTCCCGCTCCTCAGCGCCCTTCACTCCCTTGGCGATATCAGCGGCGTGGGCCGCAATCCGTGACGCCATAATCCCCTGCTTCACGTCATCAGGGTCAGGCAGTGAAAGATGCTCGGCCGGGGTCACATAGCATAGAAAATCGGCACCGGCGGCGGCAGCAATAGCACCGCCGATAGCACCGGTAATATGGTCATAGCCGGCAGCGACATCAGTCACCAGTGGTCCCAACACGTAAAACGGAGCCCTCTTGCAGATAGCCTTCTGCAACTGAACATTAGCCTCAATTTGACTCAGGGGTAGATGTCCCGGCCCCTCAACCATTACCTGAACCCCGGCCTGCCAAGCCCGCGGCACCAGTTCCCCAATGACCAGCAACTCCTCAATCTGAGCCCGGTCGGTAGCATCAGCCAGGCTACCAGGACGCATACCGTCACCAAGGCTTAGCGTTACATCAAATCGTCTCGCTATTTCTAACAGGCGGTCATAGTATTCGTAGAGAGGATTTTCCCGCTCATTGTAGAGCATCCAGCCAATGAGGAAAGCACCTCCTCGAGAGACAACATCGGCTACCCTTCCCTGCCGTCTCAGCCGGGCAATAGCCGACTGAGTGACACCACAATGCACGGTTATGAAATCAACACCGTCCCGGGCGTGTTCTTCAATTACGGCAAAGAGGTCATCGGGGGCCATCTTAACCATGGCACCATATCTGTCTATAGTCTCAATTGCGGCTTGATATACAGGTACTGTTCCTACGGGGAGGGAGCTGGCAGCAATAATTGCCTGACGAATAGCCGATATATCACCACCAGTACTTAAGTCCATAATGGTGTCGGCCCCGTACTTGATAGCTACCTGGAGCTTCTCCAGCTCGGTATCCAGATTGCCAAAGTCCGAAGAGGTGCCAATATTAGCATTAACCTTGGTCTTAAGTCCCTGACCAATACCGCAAGGGACAAGGTTCCGGTGATTTATATTGGCCGGAATTACTATCGTCCCATTGGCCACACCCTGCCTGATGACTTCAGCATCAACTCCCTCACCTTGTGCTACTACTCTCATCTGTGGTGAAATGTCCCCATCCCGTGCCAGTTCCAGTTGCGTCATACCTGCCTCCACAAAACAAAAACCGAGGGCTTCGGCTACTACCAGACCCCCCGGTCTCAAGTCGCTGCCGCTTCCCTACGCTCGCATTACCGAGACCAGGTTCCAAGGGTTGGCATCAAATCGCCTCTCAGCCTTTGAGCACCCCTAGCGGTTAATCTACGTAATTTTATACACCTAATATAACACAAGCTCGCCCAAAATACAACGCTCGGTCTTTCTGCCATCTACCTCACCCCCTTTATCCCCCTCTCCCTCTGGGCTTTCGCCCTTTAGGGCAGAGCCTTCAAAGGAGAGGGGGAATGGTTTTGGAAGAGGGGCTTCGCCCCTCTCAAACACCCCCGCTAGATTAGTCTCCTCAATAAAGGAGAGGGCGAATGGTTATGTAAGAGAGGCTTGTCCCCTGCGGTGACCGCAGCGCCTCTCTTTGACTCCCCTTACATAGAGCAGCAATGAGGAAGTCTTAAGAGGGGCTGCGCCCCTCTTTTCAGAATCTTCCCCTTTCCCTTGACAAGGAGAAGGGGATACAGGGGATGGAGTTCCCAAAATAGTAACCCAACGGGGCAAGTTGATAAGCTATCGCCAATGCCCCAGCTTTACCCCCACCGCCCCGGCATGCCATCAAAAAGACTGATAATGTAATATGAAAAGTGATTATATACTACTGAAGCTCATTCAGTCTGAGAGCCTTCCTTATCAAGAGTTAACCGCCTAGCCACCAAAAACCATCAGGGAAGAACAGTGCAAGAAGCGTCCCTGCCACCTCAAGAATAGCTAAGATAATTATGAATATCGTAATTCTACGATTAAATCTATCGCTTTTTGTGACAATTTCCTTACTATCACTCTGAATCTTCTGGCTCATCTCAAAGAGTTTAAGATCAAACTCCCTTCTGTCTTTTTCCATTTGCTGTTCAAACTGCCTGCGATTATCTTCTAACTGTAGCATTTGGAACTCCTCAAAATGCTGTTCAGGAGTACGGTGTTCTGTGTAAGGATACCAATATTGGCATTTTCTATCCTCAGACATCTGCACAAGACAGTCCACAGGATGTTGTCCTTGAGATACGTCCCACGTATATTCTGTCTTATTACGAAAACAGCACGGGTATAGGCCGTGGCCTTGAATAGGTTGGAATTTGCCTGTTTCCCTATCAACTGGCAGGGCTTCGTAACATCCTGCCACTGCTCTGTCCATCCGTCGTTTGCCCAAGAAACCACAGTTGATGCAACGCCCCGTATCCTTCCCCATACCCCTATTCTACCACAGCCTGAAACAGTATCAAGCACGTAATTTTACATATATCTATTCCCACCCACCACCCTCAAGGCAGTTTAAGAGGGGGCGCTAGCCCCTCTTTATCATTATTTCCCCCTCTCCTTTGAAGGAGAGGGGGATTAAGGGGGTGAGGTTGATAAACAACATATACAGTAGTAGAATACGTTTATAAAGGTGATAAGTTTTAGGGGAGGTGAGGAGGAAGATATGGAAACCGGTACGTGGAAGGTGAAAGCTGGTCTGGCTCAGATGCTCAAGGGCGGGGTAATTATGGACGTGGTTACCGCCGAACATGCCAAGATTGCCGAGGAAGCTGGTGCCTGTGCGGTAATGGCTCTGGAGAGGGTGCCGGCAGATATTCGAGCTGCTGGTGGCGTCGCCCGTATGGCTGACCCCCAAGTCATCGAGGCGATTATGAAGGCGGTTTCAATACCGGTAATGGCTAAGTGTCGTATCGGGCACTTTGTGGAAGCTCAAGCACTGGAGGCACTTGGCGTCGACTACATCGACGAATCGGAAGTGCTTACCCCGGCTGATGAAAGCCATCACATCTGGAAACATGACTTCAAGGTTCCCTTTGTCTGTGGCTGCCGCGATTTGGGTGAGGCATTGCGGCGGATTAGGGAAGGGGCAGCCATGATTCGAACCAAAGGGGAAGCCGGCTCCGGAAATATTGTCGAAGCCGTGAGGCATATGCGGGCGGTAATGGACGGCATCCGCAAGCTGGCGAACACACCACAGGACGAACTGATGGCAACCGCCAAGGAGATGGGAGCGCCCTTTGAACTGGTAGAGGAGCTTCATAATACAGGAAAGCTACCGGTAGTCAACTTTGCTGCTGGTGGCGTGGCTACCCCAGCCGATGCCGCGCTGATGATGCAGCTGGGTGCCGAGGGTGTCTTCGTTGGCTCCGGTATATTCAAATCCAGCAACCCCGAGGTCAGAGCCAAGGCTATTGTCAAGGCGACTACCCATTTTCAAGACCCGGCGATCATTGCCGAGGTGTCGAAGAACCTGGGAGAAGCCATGCCCGGGCTCGATATAAAGCAAATCCCGGCTGAGGAGCTACTGGCACCTAGAGGGTGGTAAGATGAGGATTGGTGTCCTTGCCGCGCAAGGAGCCTTCGCTGAGCATATCGCTATACTGCGTCGATTAGAAGTAGATACCATGCCCGTCCGTCTGCCTCACCAACTTGCCGGATTGGACGGGCTCATCATTCCTGGCGGCGAGAGTACGGCCATCAGCAGATTGATGCGAGATTACGACCTGATAACTGAAACGAAGAAGCTAGCTAGAAATGGATTGCCGATATTGGGAACCTGTGCCGGCATGATACTGCTGGCTAACGAGAGTTCAGATGCGGGCATAGAACTCGTGGGAATAATGGGTATCAAGGTTAAACGTAACGCTTTCGGGCGGCAGAAGGATAGCTTTGAGACGGAACTCCTGATACCGGTGCTGGGAGAGGAGCCATTTCCCGGAGTGTTTATTCGAGCCCCAATAATTGAGCAGGCAAACGGTGAGATAGAAATAATAGCCAGGTTAGCTGATGGCACTGGCGTCGCTGCCAGGCAGGGAAAGCTCCTGGCCTGCGCTTTTCACCCCGAGTTGACCGATGACCTGAGATTCCATGAATATTTTCTGGGCATTGTCGCCGGACACCGCTAAGCCGAGACCGTGAGAGAGCAATTGCAGAAGGTAATCACCGACGACCTGGATGCGCTGCTTGACATCCTGCCACCACATATCCACCAGCCACTATGTCAGCAACCGGACACGAGTGAGCTACTCGAAGTAGTCCTTGACCTGGGCCGCCCTCCTGAAGCACGCTTCCCGCACCGGGAAGTTGTTGTCAATCCCCAAGATGTCAGTGAGCAGGATATTGATTATGTTGTCTCCCATATTGGCACCTTCGGGGATGACAACCGGGCTGGAATCGAGCGCACCCTCCACCGAATCTCAGCTATCCGCAATCGCAAGGGACGGATTGTTGGCTTGACCTGTCGTGTCGGCCGAGCCGTGTTTGGCACGATAAAGG
>SDBU01006932.1_pt1 | contig 13213 bp, 14 predicted proteins | sample 2277071 | NCBI WGS metagenome assembly SDBU01 (sample SAMN10397929, study PRJNA504765) | marine sediment metagenome | isolation source: marine sediment core GS08_GC12, 126 cmbsf | place: Arctic Ocean: Gakkel Ridge, Loki's castle | collected 2008 | reverse complement strand
GCCGCAGGTCCTGGATGTGCGCCCCCGGCCACCCTTCGTAGAGACCCAGCGGATCGAGGTGCAGACCAGGAATCCCCACCCGGTTGGCTCCCCAGATGTCTATGTAGAACATGTCCCCTACGAACACGGCTTCCTCGGGCTGGAGGCCCAGGTCGTTCAAAGCCAGCTCGTAGATGCCGGGCTCAGGCTTCTCAACTCCCACCACCTCAGAATCGTAGACCCTCTCGAAATAGCACTGCATCCCCAGATTGTGCAACTCCTCCTCCACCCTGCCGTCGGCGTTGGAGACGATGGACATGCGATACCCTTCGTCTTTCAACTGGTCGAGGGTTTCCACGATCCACGGGAACGTGAATTCCCAGAGGTTTCTCTGCTCGTGCCTGGCTTCGGCCACTTGTGCTGCCTGCTCCGCACTCTCCTCCGACAGGCCCACCAACCGCAGAAGGATCTGGGAATAGGGTTCCGAAAGCCCCGACAGAAACCGTCGCTGGGTACTGACGTACGTGTCGAACCAGTGGACGAGGCGGAAGTGCTCTTCGTAAAACCGCGTCGCCTCAACCTGGAAACCGTGCCGATCCGCCAGCCGTGACAGATAGTCCTGATCTACAAACAGAAATGTACCACCGGCATCGAGTAATAGATATGGTTTTGCGGACATTCTGGTCATCCTGGACCTACCTTCTTCGACTCCTTGCGGTCTTTGTTTGATGGTGCGTTCGTGCCTGCCTGCTCTTCCGCTTTTTGCTCGTAGTACCGTCGGCATAGAGCAATAACCTGCGCGAACAGCTCAGGTTCGTCAGAGATACAGTGCTCCTCGCCGTTCAAATAGAAGTATATCTTCCCATCATCCCAGCCCACAAGCTGAATCTTCTCGTTCATGGTCAGCCTCTGCTCTCCTTTCCAGCGCCAAGATGGACCGTTTTGGGATTTGGTCATTTGTCATTGGTCATCCCCCAGATCGTCAGTCCAAAACGATCTACTCAGAGCTCAGGCAACACCTTGCCCGGATTCAGGATGTTCTGCGGGTCCAGTGCCTGCTTGATGCCACGCATCAAGTCCACGACCACTGGGCCCAGCGCCATCTCCAGGTAGGGGAGCTTCAGTGTGCCCACTCCGTGCTCCCCAGAGAGGGTGCCACCAAGTTCCACCGCCATAGTGAAGATGTCACCCACAGCCTGCTCCACCCGACCCCATTCCTCCTCGTCCCGCTTGTCGAACAGGATGTTGGGGTGCAGGTTGCCATCCCCAGCGTGGCCGAAGACCACGATGGGGAGGTTGTATTTCAGGCCGATCTCTTTGATGCGCCGCACCGCCTGCGGGACCTGCGAGCGGGGCACGGAGATGTCCTCGCCCAGCTTGTTGGGAGCCCGCTGGGCCAGCGATGGCCCCACCGAACGCCGGCCGCGCCACAGATCCTCCCGCTCAGCATCGGTCTCGGCCACTTTCACCCCTGAGGCCCCGTGCCGACGGGCGATCTTGGCCATGGCCTCGATTTCCTTGACCACCACGTCCTCGTCCTCACCATCGGACTCCAGGATCAGGACAGCCGCCGCGCCCACCGGCAGCCCCAGGTGCATGTATTCTTCGATGGTGCTGATGGTGGTGTCGTCCATGATCTCGAGGGTACAGGGCACGATGCCAGCCATCAGGATAGCGTTGACCGTGCGGCTGGCGTCATCCAACACGGGGTAGATAGCCAGGGCTGTACAGACGGCCTCCGGCTTGCTCATCAGCTTGACCAGCACCTCGGTGATCACCCCCAGTGTCCCCTCGGAGCCGACAAAAAGCTGAGTCAGGTTGTAGCCGGTCACGTTTTTGATAGCCTTGCCGCCAGTCTGCAAAACGCGCCCATCGGCCAGCACAACCTTAAGCCCCAACACGTAGTCGCCAGTGACGCCGTACTTCAGACAGCGAGGGCCGCCAGCATTGCAGGCCACGTTCCCGGCCAGAGTGGACTGTTTGATGCTGGATGGATCAGGCGGGTAGTACAGGCCCCGCTCTTCTACAACCGCTTGAAGATCGGCGGTGACCACTCCAGCCTCGGCTGTGGCCGTCATGTTCTCTTCGTCAATCTCCAGGATGCGGTTCATGCGGGTCAGGCTGAGGACGATCCCGCCTGAAAAAGGGACCGAGGCCGCAGCCAGCCCGCTTCCCATCCCCCGTGGCACGACCGCAATCTCCTCCTGATAGGCCAGTCGCATCACCTGGCTCACCTCTTCGGTGGTGGCCGGACTGACCACCACATCGGGGCGTCCCTCGGCAAAAGTGCTGTCGTAGGAGTAGCAGATCAGGTCCTCGGGCGAGGTTAGGACGTGCCGCTTGCCGACGATGTTCTCTAGTTTTTTGACGATGTGTTTGTCTATCACAAAACGCCTCCTCATCCCTCTGATTTCCGATACGCCTCGTCCAACAACTGAACCGGATGCAGCACCCGCACCGGCAGGTCGTGCTTCTTCGCCCCCAGGCCCAGGTGAAGCTGACAGCCGGGGCAACTGGTGACAATGATCTCCGCCCCAGTGTCGGCGGCGTTGGCGATCTTGCCGGCCAGGATGCCGACCGCGGTTTCGTGGTGGGTCACGATCTGTGTGCCGGCTGAGCCACAACACGAGTCAGCGCCTTTCATCTCCACCAGTTCGGCCCCGGAAAGCTGGATCAGCTCCCGTGGCTGCGAGCGCACCTGCTGCGCCCGCGCCAGGTGGCAAGGGTCATGGTAAGTTACCCGCGCCCGCACCTGGCCCTTCGGCTCCTGTATGCCGATTTCAACCAGAAACTCGTTGATGTCCCGCACCTTGGCGGCAAAGGCTTCAGCTCGCTCGTGCCACTCCGCATCGCTGCTGAGGAAGTGAGGATACTCTTTCAATGCCGAACCGCACGTGGCGCAATCGGTGACGATAGCGTCCACATCCAGCCGCTCGAAAAGGGCAATGTTGTGCCTGGCCAGATCGCGTACCACGTTGCGGAAGCCATAGCCATTGGCCGGCATCCCGCAGCACTTGACCTCCTTGGGCGTGATCACCTCGCAGCCATTGCGAGCCAGAACCCGCACCGTGGCCGCGCTGCCCTCGGCGAAGATTGTGTTCTGGAAGCAACCCAGAAAGAAGCCGACGCGATACTTCCGTTCGCTGTTGGCCGCCGTCACTTCGGGCAGCCGGTGACGCAGAGGGCGGACCGGCAAAGGTGGCAATAGTCTCTCCATGTCCCGGAGTTGCTGCGGTAATAGCCGGGTGATGCCCAGGGTGTGAGCTATCGCTTGCAGGCCTATCTTCTGGTAGAGAACCATCGGCAGCATGGACCACTCGATGCGTTCCATGTGCGGGAAGTAGTTATGGAAGAGGAGCCGCTTGACCCAGGGTTGAGGTTTGGCCTGGCGCAACAAGTCACGGGTCTCCAGGCACAGGTGGGCTGGCTTAATGCCCACTGGGCAGATGTCGTCGCAAGCCAGGCAGCCCAGGCAGCGGTGTACGTGGTCGTCGAAGTTGGCGCTCAGCTCCAGCTCGCCCTCCAGGGCCTTGCGGACCAGGGCCACCCGTCCCCGGGGCGATTCGGTTTCTCGCAGCGAGTGCTTGTAGGTGGGACACACTGAGAGGCACAGCCCACAGCGGATGCAGAAGAGGTACTTTTCCTCGCTCGGAACCTCAATGCCGAGGCGCTGCAGGTCAGGGTTCGATTCGCCAATAGTCATGTAATCCTCCGGTGCAGGATGCAGGATGCAAGGTGCATGAAAGCGAATGGCAGACATGCCGTCATGCAGGTGTGCCCACAAGGGAAAACGTGGTGATAGGTAGCATCTCTGCTTCCAGTCGCGAGAGGTTCACAATGCGGCTGGCGCGGTCAATGTCAATACCCACCAGGTGTCCTTCAGCGTCAAAATCCAACACCACCCCCGGTGCGACCTCTCGCGAATCTACACTCGTTTTTTCCGACAAATCAATGTAGAGCGAATCGGTTTCGGGATAGTAGTGAAACTTCAAGTTGGCCTCCAGCCACGATTGGCAGCATCAACAGCGCGTGGGGCACAATCCCAATATTCACCACCACGGCCCAATACTTCTGAAACCGCTTGCTGGCTGGCAGCGGCGAATTCGCTGGCCTCCTGAGCGTAGAAGCGATACCCCTCCGCCGCCACCTCTTCCTGCTTCCTGTGTGCTACGAGTGCTTCAGCAATCACCTTGCTGCGGCTGATCTTCAACTCTGGCATAGCTGCTCTATACTCGTGACTCGTTGCTCGTTACTCATTACTCATTCACCACCGGCAGCGTCAACAGCGCGTGGGGCACAATTAACACATCTAACTCATCCCCCAGTTCGCGGGCAGCCAGCGCGAGCGCCTCCTCCATCGTCTCAGCGGGGATCATCTTACAGGCTTCCACCAGATCGGGGTGCTCACTACCCACGATGACTACCCGCGCCCCCTCCAGCACCTTCGCCATGATGAAAGCTCGCTGCGCGCCGGGCGGATAGCCGGTGCGCCGCAGCTCCTCCAGCAAACTGGACATGTCCCTGGCGCCTCGCATCTTCTCCAGGAAGCGTTGCTCCCCCACCCCCTCGCCCGCGCCCTCCTGACAGCGGGCGGGGATGATCAGGAAGCCGCCCGGCTTGACCACGGGCGTGGGGGCGAAGAAGAGATAGCTGGCCGCCCGGCTGGTCTGGTAGAGGTTGGCATCCTTGGGGAATCCCACGCCGCCGATGACGACGTCGTAACGTTGCGGCACCGGCACCTCGTACAACTGCCTGGCGAAGGCTACCAGTTCGAGAAAGGCCGCCGTCGGCTCGCCAGCGCGCACCGCCGCCACTCGCTTGTGGTCGTCCAGCACGACGTTGAGGATGAAGCGCAGCCCTGCTCGCCGCGCCGCCTCGCTGACCGCCTCGTGGAAGAGATTGCCCTCGATGCGGCCCAGCCGCGTGCCGGGGTGATCCACCATCTGCGGGCCGTGGGTGTAAGCGATCATGGCCTCACCCGCCGCGCCCACGGCCACCGTCTTGCGCCCGCCGGAGTAGCCCGCGTACTGGTGCGGTTCCACGATGCCGGTGGCGATGAGCAAGTCGGCCTCGTAGGCTGCTCGGTGCACCGAGAGAGGGACGCCGCTTTCGGTCGTGCCCAGGTGCACCAGCGCGGCCGGGTTCTGCGGCTCGTTGTCAATGACCCGGTAGCGGGCCACCACCTCCTCGCCCAGTTTGATGACCTTCTCCTCCGGCGTGCTGGGCCGGTGCATGCCGATGCCGCAGAGCAGGGTGATGTCCTCGTCCCGCACGCCAGCGGCAGTCAGCTCCGCCAGCAGCGCGGGCACCAGCAGATGATCCGGGCTGGCGCGGGTGATGTCGGTGAAGACGATGCAGACTTTAAGCGAAGCGGCATCGCCTGGCTTGGCCAGCTCCCGCAGCGGCGGCGAATTCACCGGCTTCGCCAGTGCCTCGGCGATGGTCGCTTCCACGTCGGCGATGGGCGGCACCTTTTTCGATTCCACCACCGTACCGCGCATCCCTGGCAGCAAGGCGAAGCTGATTTCGCCCTTGCCGTAGGGTACGGTATAGGTCTTCTCGCCCATCAAGCTATCTCCTTTTGGGCCAGAGCGAGAGCGGGCAACTCCTCCACGTAAGCGATAGGCACCGGACGTCTGGCAGGCCGCGGGGAATAGGTGAGTACTTTCAGGAAGCGGTTAACCGGTGGCGTGGTGATAATCTTCAGCACCGTCTGACGCACATCGTCAGGTATTTCATCCAGCTTCAAGCGGAAACCACGAGGGCCGATCTCGGTCAGTCTGGCCAGTGCTGAATAGCTGATCAATCCCAAACTGAGGGGCTCCTCGTTTTCTCGATCAAAGCGCAGGATGATATTGTCCGTGAGTTCGACAGTGCAAGTAGCCGGACCTCGCTTAAAGAACAACTCCAGGATATCTCCTTCCTTATCGTAGTGACAACGAATGACGGTACCGTCGTCTAAGGGGATTTCAAACTTAATCAGCCATGAAAATCTTTGCTTCATGTTCCTCCACTCAGCTCTTCGTGTTCCTCAATGATGTGCTTCCACCGCTCCTCAGTGATGTAAATCTCACGTCCCCGGCGATCCCGCACCGTCCCTATGCGCACTATCTTGCCTCCTTAAGCCGAAGTCCGGTCGCCGTTTAGTGAGATGCCAGCCTGGCCAGGCGAGAAATGCCCTCACGGATCTCAGGCTCTGAGAGGGCGGTGAAGGCCAAACGCAAGAATCTCTCCCCACCGCCCTGCGGGAAAAAGCCCCGACCGTCGGATAGGCTTAGTCCCGCCTTTTCCGCTCTCTCTCGTAGATTGGCCACGTTCATCGTTGCAGGCAGGGTGATTCCCAGAAAGAAACCGCCTTCAGGCTCGACCCAATCGGCTCCGGGCAGGTATTCCCGCAGCGACGCAGCCGTAGCCTCTAGCTTGGGGCGGTAAATCCCCTTCAGACTCTCCAAATTGGGTTCCAGCCATCCCCGACGACAGAATTCGTAGGCAACGCCCTGGGCCAGGAGTCCGGGGGTGACGTAGGTGTCCGTGGCAATCTTGGCTACGGCCTCGACGATGCGCTCAGGGGCAACGAGGTACCCTACTCGCACCCCGGGACTCAGGATCTTCGTGAACGACGAGAGGTGGAGCACCCGGTCGGGGTTCATGGTTCTCATTAGCGGCACATCGGCGCCCTGGTATCGCAACGCCCGATAGGGATTGTCCTCTACTATCCAGAAACCATGCTCCTCCGCCAGACGGACGATCTGCTCCCGTTTGGATAGCGATGTGGTCAGCCCGGTGGGGTTCTGGAAATCGGAGATGAGGTACAGCAACTTCGGCGTCACCTTCCGCAACTGGGCGGCCAGGTATTCGATGTCCAGGCCATCGTGCTCCAGGGGTATGCCTACGAGGTTGGCGCCGTGCCGTCGAAAGGTGGTGATGGTGCGGTCGTAGGTCGGCTCCTCCACGAAGACGGTATCGCCTGGGCGCAGCAGGAGTGCCGCGAGGAACTCCTGGATTTGGAGCGAGCCGTTGCTGACCAGAACCTCTTCGGAGTTAGCTCCATGCCACCTGGCTATGGTCTCCCGCAGCGGCAGGTAGCCAGTTGATTTGCCATACTGCAGAACAGTCGCAGCGTCGGCGGCCAGGATCGCCGCAGCGCACTCCTGGATTTTGCTTACGGGGAAGGCTTCTACACAGGGTATTCCCCGGTTAAAGCTGATGCTGGTGACGTTGCGCATTCTCTTTTCCATCAAGCCGCCTGTCCTTGGGCCAGAGCGAGAGCAGGTAGCCTTTCGACGTAGGTGATGGGTTCAGAGCGCCTGGCACGAGGACGAGTATATGAAGACACCTTGAGAAATTGATTCACCGGTGACGAAGTGATGATGCGTACCACCTTCCGGCGCACCTCATCAGCCATGTTATCTAGCTCCAGGCGGAAACTACGTGGCCCCACCTCGGTAGGCTGTGCCAAACGAGAGTAACTGATAAAACTCAAGCTGAGCGGTTCCTCTTTCTCCAAATCGAACCGCAAGATGATGCTCTCAGTCAACTCAACCGCGCAGGTTGCCCGGCCTTTGCGGAAGATGACCTCCAGAATGTCCCCTTCCTCATCGTAACAATAATGGACAGGCTGTCCATCGTCGAGAACAGTGTCAAACTTGGTTAAACGTAACGCGCTCATTTTTTCACCTCTCCCTGTAAATATGCACTCCCCATGCGGAAGTGACGAAGTTGTTGGGTTGTGTCGAACCATCTGGCAACTCACGGATGCGAAAGACAACCGCAACGATAATATGCGTGTAAGGCAGGGGCAGGTACTCACAGCGTCGGTAGTATTTATAAGTCTGAGGGTCATGTGGCTCTTGTCGCCTCTGCCCCTTGCGAATTGTATCCAGCACATCACCGAAAAGGTCGGTTAACTCAACGTGCAATTCGAGAATATGCTTCCATCGTTCCTCGGTGATGTAAATCTCGCGCCCCCTGTGATCCCGCACCGTCCATTTGCGCACTGGCTCGTCTCCTTTGTCACAACAACCGCAGCCCGGTCGCCGTAGAGAATACAATGAGCAGTTGCCCCACGATGTAGGTCATCCACACCAGGTCGCCTATCAGCAGGAACGTGCCTCCCTGAAACAGCCGGTGCCCCAGGAGCACGTCGGAGACGAGAAACAGCACCGCGCCCAGTGCCAGCAGCGCGAAGCGGGACTGTTGCAGCGCCAGGCTCACCGCCAACCCGGCCATCGCTCCGAGCAGCAGCGCGTACGCCAGCGAGCCGTAGTTGAGCACGGCGGGGGTCTGCGGGGAGCGGATCAACGCCCACCACAGCACCACGGCCAAAACGAGAAAGACGGCCAGCCCGGCGGCCCGCGCCCGGCCGTCCTGCAACCCCAACACGCCCCCCAGCCGCAGATAGCCGCTGATGTACAGCACGTGGGCCACGCCGAAAGCCCCGATGCCGAAGAGCACGTGCTGCGGCAGGGGCAGGAGCTCGGCCATGATCACGTCGCCCAGGAACGAGAACGCCATCCCGAAGAAGAGAAGCGCGGCGTAAGTGGCCAGCGGTGTACCGGCCGCGCCAGCCAGCCACCAGATCAGCGCGCACGCCACCAGGATGGCCGACGAGAGTATTTTGTTAAGGCGAGGGATGCGATTGATCCGCTCCTCGTCGAGCTTTCCGAAGACGAAGCCCAGGATCAGCAGCGCGGCCCAGACGGCTAGCAGCGCGCACAGCAAGGTGAAATAGGGTTTAGAGATAGGCAATGTGAAGAAGTTCATTTCTAAGCCAGAGCGAGAGCGGGTAGTTTCTCAACGTAAGTGATGGGCACCGGTCGTTCGGCCCGGGGTGGGGAATAGGTGAGTATCTTCAGGAAGTGGTTGACTGGCCGCGTGGTGATGATTTTCAGTACCGTCTGACGCACATCATTGGGCATCTCCTCCAGTTTCAGACGGAAACTAAGAGGGCCGAATTCCGTTGATTGCATCAACGCTGAGAAACAGAGGAAGATAAGGCTAAGCGGCTTTCCCGTTTTGACGTCGTAGCGAAGCACGATTTCATCCGTTAGTTCCACACCACATCCGCCCCCCTTTTGGAAAAACATTTCCAGAGTGTCCCCTTCTTTGTCGTAGTGATAGAGAACCGTTTGCCCGTCATTCAGGGTCTCTTCGTATTCCACCAACCAATCAGGTTTCTCTTCCATGACCTCCTCCCTTCTATCCAGGAACGTACTGCCCCCAAGCAGTCGTGACAAAGTTGTTGAATTCGGTAGAACCATTGGGCAACTGACGATAGCTGAAAACCACTACGACAATGATATGATTGTAGCCGTAGAGCAAGTCATCATAAGAATAGCGGTACCGGTATCGTTGAGGATCACGTGCCTCTTGCTTTCTTCGCCCTTGCTTGAGTGTGTTCAGCACATCGCCCAGACGCCCATCTAACTCATCATGCCACTCGACAATGTGCTTCCACCGCTCCTCAGTGAGATAAATCTCCCATCCACGGCGATCTCGCACCGTCCATTTACGCACTGCTTCGCTCCTTAAACACCCTTGATTGCGACAATGACTGCAAGCAGCAAAAGCTATGGAGACTTCACATTTGCCAACCCGAAACCATGAAACCTGAAACCCGGAACCACTACAGGTCGTACTCCACTCCCAACCCCTCAGCGATCCTCCGCAAATCGGCGACGACCTTGGGATGCAGCGGAATCCCCTCCCGCCGCCGGCGATCCTCTTCCTCGAACTCCTTCTCCCCGTGGATGTAGATCCGCTCTGCCCCTTTTGCCTTGGCGCTGTTCTTCAGGCGGTGGATGATGTCGTCCATGGTAGCTTTGAACTCGTCCAGGGGACGGAAGGCATCAACCCGGATAGCACCGAAGAAGTGGCCCACATCGGCCGGCAGCGGCTTTCCATCTGGCGTCTTGGGATAGATGGTGTTGGCATAGCCGGCCCCTGGCAGCACCCCGCTCAGGATGTCCACCAGCAGCACCAAACCGTATCCTTTGTAGCCACGAAACAGCTCGCCCTCCCCGCCCAGCGGCAGCAGGCCACCACCAGCGCGGGCCAGCAGATTGTCCAGCACCCGACGGGCGTCGGGGGTGGCCACTCCATGCTCGTCCGTGGCCCAGCCCAATGGCAATGGCTTGTCCTGTCGGTCGTACACCTCCAGCTTTCCTCGCGGCACAGTGCTGGTGGCCATATCCAGCACGAAGGGACATTCCTCGCCAGACGGGGCGGCCACGCTGATGGGGTTGGTGCCCAGCATGGCGTCTTTGCCAAAGGTCGGCACCACCAGCACCGCAGCATTGGTCATGGAGATGCCGATCATCTCGTGCCCCAGGGCCATCATCGAGTAATAGGCGGCGATGCCGTAGTGGTTGGAATTGCGCACCGCCACGAAGCCAACACCCACGTCCTGGGCTTTTTTGATAGCCAGCTTCATGCCTCGCACGCCGACCGGCTGTCCCAGTCCCGCCCCGCCGTCTACCAGGGCCGTGCCGGGGGTCTCGTGCACCACCTCGATGTTTGGGCGGGCCAACATCACCCCGTCTCGCAGACCGTCCACGTAGCGCTTCAGGCGGGCCACGCCGTGGGAGTCAATGCCGCGCAGATTGGCTGCCACCAGGACGTCAGCAGTCACAACTGCGTCATCGACCGGGACACCCATCTTCTCAAAGACCCGGGCAGAGAAATCGCGCAGAGGATCCGCCCAAACCTTAACACCTGCTCCTTCGCTCATAGTTATCACTCCTTTGTGTGAGATCATGGTCAATACGAGCAAAAGGGGAGCCTTAAACAGCCCCGATGCGGGCTATCACCGAGTTCCCCCTCAAATCGCTACCGCCATCGTCGGCGAGATCATTCTCGTGCAGCCTCAAAGAAAGCAAACCAGTCCAGATCACCCAGCAACACTACCAGTTGGCACCTTCAGGCCCTCGTCCTCGATATCTAACAGGCGCTGCAAAGCGGTTATCGCTACCTCCAGCATTAATTCATCAGGCTCCCGAGTGGTGAGCCTTTGTAGAGTTACACTGGGCGTGATGACCAATACCCTTATCAGAGGATTGTCCTGGTGGGCAGCGCCGAACTTGATCAGTTCGTAGGCTAGACCAGCGATGACGGGAATGAGAACCAGGCGCGAGAGGATGCGTAGCACCAGCGTAGGCCGTCCAAACAAAGAGAAAACCAGAATGGCGATCACCGCAAAGAGCAATGTGAAGCCGGTGCCACAGCGTGGATGAGCCGTGCTGTAAGCCTTGATAGCATCCGGTTCCAAAGGAGCTCCGTCCTCGTAGGCGTTGATGGTCTTGTGCTCCGCTCCATGATAGGCGAAGACGCGCTGGATGTCGGGGATGAAGCCGATGGCATAGACATAGATCAGGAAAAAAGCGAGGCGGACCAGCCCTTCGAGGATATTGCTGACCAGCGATGAGGCAATGTAGCGATCCACTAGCCCAACCAGGAACAACGGCCCGAGGAGAAAAACACCTATGCCGATTACGAAGGAAAAGGCCACGGAACCCCAGGCAATCGGCCCGCTGAACTCGATATCTTCCTCTTCCAGGGCCACATCGGCCGAGAAGAGCAGAGCGCGCATGCCCAGGACCAACGTATCCCAGAGCATGATTATGCCCCGCAGGAAAGGCAGCTTGACCATCCGCCCGCCGTATATCCTGGCGTTTAGAGGTTTGTTGTGGATGATTATCTCGCCTGTAGGACTTCGGACGGCCACGGCCATGTGCTTGGCTCCACGCATCATCACCCCTTCGATGACCGCCTGTCCACCGTAGTTGAATTCACTCACTTATCTGCCTCCAATTCAAAATTGTACCTGATTGTACACCAGACGACGCCAGGTGTCAACTTTTGAAGGACACGCCTTTATGCTAGACCCAGTTCCCGCATTTTTTCATCGGTAGGAACACCCTCCGCCGTCCAGCCTCGCAGTTGGTAATACTCCTCCAGCATGGTCTCCAGATCGGGCAGCACGCCAGCCGCGCTGCCGGTGGGCCGCGCGTGGGTCAGAAGCCGCCGTGGGAGGGTGTCGTCCGCTCTGGTGACGCCCAGTCGGACGTTGATCATCCGCTTGAGGTTGAACAGCCTCTCCCCGGCGCGGATGAGGTCGCCGCTGTCCCAATCCCAGCCCATAGCCAGATTCAGCCACTCCACCACCGTCTCCGGCCCCACCAGCCCCTTGATGATGAACTTGCACAAACCCAGGGGATTGTAGACGCTCAGGTAGTTCTGGAAGTCGTAGACCACCTGTGCTTTGCCATCGCTGTCCAGACGATCGTGCTCCCCCGCCTGGCCCCACTCCTCCCATTCCAGCCCATAGCCCCGCCAATAGGACAGCCCTTCGAGGTGACAGCCGCCCCGGTTGGCGGTAGCGTAGTTGATGGCCATGTCAACAAAAGCCCGTGGATCGTGCATGGCTAGAGCCAGCCCCTTGGCGTGAATGGCCATCTCCTCAGCCTGGGGACCCAACCTCTTGGCCGCGGCTCGAACTCCGTCGGCCAGCACATCGCCCAGCCCTTGCCGCCGCGCGATCTGCTCCACCAGTTGCACAATGGCCTCGGCATTGCCCCATTCGAGCTCCAAACCGCCAGTCTCTTCGACAGTCAACAGCCCCTTCTCGTAAGCTTCCAGGGCCAGGGCGATGACCGCTCCGGTGGAGATGGTGTCCAGGCCATAGCGGTTGCACAGGTGATCGGCCTTGACGATGGTCTCAAGATTGTCGTTCAAGAGCAAGGCTCCGAAGGCAGCCAGGGTCTCATACTCTGGCCCGTGGCCCTCCAGCCCAGCGTAAGGACCTTCGGTGATCTTGACCTCTTGGCCGCAGGCGATGGGGCAGGCAAAGCAGCGATAGTGCTGGTCGAGCATGGTAGCCACGATGGTCTGGCCAGAGGTCTTCTCGGCTCCCTCTTTCCAACTACCCAATAGCCAATTCTTGATGGGCAGATCTCCGTAAACCTCGGTCGCTGGTACCCCACCCGCCGTGCCGAACTCGGACAGGCCCATGGAGTTCTCTTTGATCCAGGCCGTATCCTCCCGCACGCGGCGGCGCAACCCCTCCCGGTCGTGGTACTCAGGCCGCTGGCTTCCCCTGACGGCCACCGCCTTGAGATTCTTGGAGGCCATCAGCGCGCCCATGCCCCCCCGGCCCGCCGTCCGCTCGCCGTTGCCCAGAAACATCACGCCGGCGATCCGCACCCCGTTCTCACCGGCCGGGCCTACACAGGCCACC
>SDBU01006931.1_pt1 | contig 13214 bp, 5 predicted proteins | sample 2277071 | NCBI WGS metagenome assembly SDBU01 (sample SAMN10397929, study PRJNA504765) | marine sediment metagenome | isolation source: marine sediment core GS08_GC12, 126 cmbsf | place: Arctic Ocean: Gakkel Ridge, Loki's castle | collected 2008 | reverse complement strand
ATAACCAATCTGACTGCTATATATACCTGCCAGGCGGGTGATATCACGAAAAATACGCCCTCCTTCTGCTTCGTCATTTCTGTACAACCTGTCACCTGCACGTGCATCATAAGCAAAGCGTAAAGCAACACCACCATAACTACGGGAAGTGTGTACCGAATGGTTCAGCAGATACATGTCAAGATCCCCATCCATATCGTAATCAAAAAAGGCTGCCTGGGTAGAAAATCCCTGAAAATCAAGTCCGTAGCCATGGGCTTCCTCTTTAAATGTTTGGTCACCCTGATTAATGAATAGTTGGTTTCTCCCCTGAAGACTCTTGTAATTCCCGACCTGACAAACATAAATATCCAAAAAACCATCCCCATTCACATCTGCCATCGTAACACCGGTCGTCCAATTACCCTTTCCTGCCACCCCGGCCCCATCTGTGATGTCTTCAAATCTAAGATTTCCCTTGTTTATGTATAATTTATTGGGTTTTTGATTAGAAGTGAAATACAAGTCTATCAGACCATCGTTATTTATGTCTCCGGCGGCAACCCCTGCACCGTTATTGAAGTAAAGATATTCAATCATATTAAATTGCTCGGTTTCTGTCAGTTGGTTTATAAAATCAACATGGGTGGTGGAAGGAGATAACAACGAAAACAAATAATCTCTTTCTTTTTCCTCAGGTTTACAGGAAAAAACCAATAAAAGTACAAGTAAAAATAGAGTTAAATTTCTCATTGATTCATTTACCAGCTTAGTACATTAAAAACCTGTAAGGGATCGTTGCTGCGAGCGATCACCAATATTTCACCTCTTGAACTTGTCACCTTTACTGAATTTAATTTACAGATTCTATTCCCAGATAAATCTCAGCCTTCCACTCCAGCTCATTACCACCTGAATGTGGATCATTAAAATAAACTTCAATCAGTTTATAATTACTCCGGTATCCCAGCTTATTCGCTTCTTCAGATAGATTGTACCAGGTAATATTTGTAATGCTGTAGTTTCCGTAGAAATCGGTTTTTATTGCATCCATCCCTTCAACTGTTTTAAATTTAATTTCAGGGTGTTCCGGAACAGCATCAGTCCGGGTGATTGGAAAGCAAAAATCAAAGTTGATAGAATCTTTAAATTCATTCCAATCATGAACAAGCACGAAAGGATTGCCGTCCAATTCAAGGTTATTTTGTCTGACAAATTGATTCAACTCTATAACATTTTCCATCATAGCCCTTGCTTTACCTCTTGGTGTGCTTTTTAAGTTAATGTAAACACAGGATTTTTTCTCAAATTGATCATAACCAGTAAATTCATAATGAAACGTTTTCAACATTAACTCCAACCTTGTTTTAATGTCAAGCAGATTGCCCCTGACACTGTTCTTAAAAGGAGTGTTTATAAAAGGCACCGTTAAGCGGTTATAAAACTTCCGGTCAGGATCAGAGACACAAACTCTGACCATGGTTATTGAATCATTTAAGGGTTTGAATTCCCAGTTGAAAATCAGAGTTGTATCATTCAGCAATACTTTTTTTGAAACATTCCTGACCGGGTTTTTACTCGTGATTTCAATTTTTGAGTTTGCCTGTTTTCGATTCCAGTTATCCCAATTAAGAATGTTAAAATAAACAATGTCAGGAGTGGTCTTTACAGTAAAATGAGCCCGGTAATCACAGGGCCTGATAAGAAGATACGCAATACCTCCAATCAGGGCTAAAAGAATGATTAAAACGATAGAGACAACTATTTTTTTCACAAGTAAATATCCTTTAGTTTTTAATTTTGTACCATAACAAATAATCATTATTTGGTGCAGCAAGCAAATAGTTTTCATTATCAACTGTTATTCTGCTTATTCTCCTTATTTCTTTCTGGCTGAAATTTATTCCTGTTTCCAATCCATCCAGAATCCTGCCGTCACCTGAAAGTATGGTTCCCGTGTTAGACACAAACCGTCCATGGTATGGAGTTACGCCAAGAAAATTAGCAGCGATAAGAATATCTTCTTTTCCATCAGCATTTAAATCATCTACTAAAAAACGATTGATCGGAGAGATTTGGAATTCGTCTTCAAGGGGAATAAAACTGAAGGTTCCCCCATCGTTTCTCAGGTATCCTGAAGCCAAGGTGTTTACTTCCAATAAGGATGCCTTTGCCAGAGCTTGTTTTCCAAAAACCTCTTCCATGGTTTTACCTGCAAAATCACGATAATAAAGGAATCGTTCTCTGGTCATACCTTCCAGTTGGCTGTCAATTTCATCTTTTGAATTAACTGGATAATATTTCCCTTTTTTTTCCAATGCAATGAGCGTTTCTATCTGTCCATTTCCATCGAAATCGTCAACATACATTTTTAAAGGAAACTCTTGAGAAGCATGAAATTTACTGTTTAAACCCCAGTTACCCAGCAAATAATCGATATTCCCATCCTTATTAATATCGGCAGGTTGAACGGTCCTCCATAATCCTTCAATACTTTCTGGAAGATATTTTTCAGTGACATTGGTAAAGGTTCCATTTTCGTTGATAAAAAACTGAGGAGACATCCATTCACCAACCAGAATCAGATCGATGATTTGATCCCCGCTGAAGTCATTCCATACCGCATCGGTCACCATCCCGACATTTTTTAATGCCGGTTGTTCGCTTAATGAGAAAATACCCTGCCCGTCATTTTCTAAAAGACAGGAATTTGGAATTTCTCCAAAACGGTAAGAAACAGCTCTGCCGGCAACAAAAATATCGATATCACCATCACTGTCATAGTCAGCCATTCGTGCAACAGAACCGTTTTCAAAATAATCCGGGACAGCCTTTTCGTTTTTAGTGAAATTGCCTTTCCCATCGTTAAAATAGATACGGTCTTTCAGCTCCGGCATTTGATTGAAGAATTCACCACCGGCTGATACCACAAACAGGTCAAGGTCACCATCCCCGTCAAGGTCATTAAAATGTGCATCAACATCTTCCATAATCCTGTCGGTAATAAAATCAGGTGTTTCCATTAAAGAGAATCCCTCTTTGATCTGGATGAAAAGCCTGGCTGCGTAGTATTTTGACCCGCCCAGATATACATCCTGCAATCCATCACCGTTTACATCGCCAACTGCCAATGCCGGACCTTCAGCTGAAATTTTATAAGGGATGAGTTTTTCCCTGTTAAAATCTTCGTAGCTGTTTTCCTCATGAGCTGCTACAATGATTTTTGAAGTATCAGGGGTATCAAACCATTTTTCACGGACTGGTTTTAAACGTGCCCAGTCAAATTGCTTCAGGTTTTCTGAAGGACTTAAATTTAATGTCTGGTTGGCATCTACCTGTTCATGTTTCTGGTAACTGTTGTCTGGCCAGATAATAATCAGCGAATCAACAATTTTTGAAGTGCCTAATCCAAAATGAAGAACTGGTTCAACCGAAGATTGGAAACCACGGGTGCAGTTTAACTGGCGTGTTTGTAATTTATTTTGGTTATAAAGTAAAACTTTTGTTCCGATGCCAAATCTGTTTTCATTTCGGTAAATGAATCTTAGTTTCAGATAGTTGTAGGCTTTGCTGTTCTTATTTTTGTAGATAACAGGAGGATTACCGAAGTTATTGATTACTAAATCCAGGTCTCCATCATTATCCAGGTCCGCATATGCAGAGCCATTGGATTTAAATGTATCAATGGGCATCCATTCCCCGGACATATTTGTGAAATAATTCCCGTCACCCCGGAAAACGTAATTGTGAGCAATACCCGAAGGCATTGCATTTAATACTTCATTGTCCACTAAATGAGTTTTGCTTAATTTATTCCGGATCTGTTTACTGGAAATGAATTTGATATAATCAAGATCATTTGGTCTGCGGTGAATACCTGTTGTAATGAACAGATCTATAATACCATCCTGATCCAGATCAGCAAACAGGGGAGACCAACTCCAATCGGTAGCAGCGACCCCGCTGATGAAAGCTCTTTCAGAGAAGAATTCGCCACCATTGTTAATCTGAAGCATATTGCGCATATACTGGGGATGATAGCCCAATTTAGCGCGTTTTGACTGTAAATCAACAGGTTCATCACCCCTCGAAGCTTTAAGTATTTTTTCTTCTTCGGGTAACATATCAAGTGTTATGATATCAACAAAACCATCTCCATTTATGTCTGCAATGTCGTTACCTATTGAGAAACGGCTGACCATGCTGAAATGCTCTTTAAGTTGTTCCGAAAAAGTACCGTCGCCATTGTTGATATAATAATAATCGTCTTCGTGAAAATCGTTACCCACGTAAATATCATCCCATCCATCATTGTTAAAATCGGCAATTCCCAGTCCCAATCCATAGCCAATAGGACCACCCAGTATACCGGCTTTTTCACTGACATCAACAAAACGGCCTCCCTGGTTCTCCATTAACCTGTCACCTGATTCGTAGTTAAGCTGGTAACGCAGAGTGGCAGGACCGTATGAGTTAGTGGTGTGAACGGCCTGGTTTAAGAGGTACATGTCAAGGTCACCATCTTTATCGTAATCGAAAAAGGCTGCTGATCCTGAATAACTATCAAAATCGAGCCCGTACCTGCGTGCTTCTTCTTTAAAAGTTCCATTTCCCTGGTTGATGTAGAGTTCATTCCTTCCATCAAAACCGCATAAACCAACAACTGCCATTACATAAATATCCAAAAGGCCATCGTTATTTACATCGGCCATTACTGAACCGGTATTCCAATCGGAATGACCGGCAACTCCTGCTTGTTCAGTAATATTTTTGAATTTTAAGTTACCCTGGTTCAGATACAGGGCATTGCTATGTTGGTTAGCAATAAAAAAAAGATCCGGAAGTGAATCATTATTGATATCACCAACGGAAACACCACCACCATTGTAGAAATACAGATAATCCAAAATATTGGCATCATCGCTATCCACCACTTTATTGACGAAATCAATACCTGATTCAGATGAAAGAATCATGTCAAATTGCTTGTTGTCATTTCGGCTGCATGCAACAATGGCAACAAACAACACCAAAAAGTAAAATATATTACTTGATGACTTTATATATTTTTGATCTTTCATTGTTGATTCCCAGTATTAAATATTGTTGATCATTCATTGTTATCTCTTTGATGCTTTGAACTACTCCCTGACCGGAAGTCCCTATTCGCTCAGGTTTCATAAATCCACTTTCACTTCCCAAAAGTAAATGTGCAAAGCCTGCATCAAGTCTTCCGAACTGTGGTTTATAACTATAATTATTTTCACCTAAAATAATATCAGTTAAATTATCGTCATTCAAGTCAGTTGCTATAATCACATTTACACATGTAAACTGAATTTCCTGCGGCAGAGCTTCTATTCTATATTGGTTTTCACCTTCATTGTAAGCCAGAACACTTTCAGAGATAATAACCTCTTTTAAAATGGAATTTGAAAGTACATCTTCAGGTAACAATTCATAAATGGATTTTTCAGCATATTCGGCAAACTTCAGGTTCTCCTTCAGGAGAGAAGGAATTTGAGCCGTGATCTCTCTTTTTAAAGGGATAGGTTTGTCTTTACCCTCAATGTATCTCGTACATATTTGTTCGATTGTACCATTGTTGTCGAAGTCGTTAACAAACATTTTTACCGGTGCCGCTCTGCTTACTTTTACGTATGAGTTGTTGCCCCTGTTACCCAGTACCATGTCCATGTCTCCATCATTGTCTAAATCAGCAACCAATACAGCGTTCCACCATCCGGACAGCGAGTCAAGCGAGGTTTCGAGTGGACTTAACCGACGCCCTGAATTTTGATAGATAACAGGAGCCATCCATTGGCCTACTATAACAAGATCTTTCAAACCATCGTTATCCATATCCTGCCATGCTGCATCTGTAACCATTCCCATGTTACGGAATTTGTATGCCCTGGCTTCGGTGATATCTTTGAATTTTCCCTGACCATCATTTTCGAGCAGATAGTGTTTGGGATTAATGCCGTAAATACGTGAAACACTTAAACTGCCTACAAACAGATCCATATCACCATCCTGGTCGAAATCACAGGGTGCAACGACAGAAGTATTATACCTGAAATCCGGTATTGCAGCATCCGCCTTTTCAAATGCACCTTTACCATTATTGATATACAGACGATCGCGTAATAACCTGGAATCACCTTCTTTATCGTTTCCTCCGGAGCCTACATAAATATCCGGATCCCCGTCTCCATCTGCATCAAAGAACCTGGCGGCAGTATCTTCATATTTTTCGTCCTCTTCGAAGCAGTCATTTTTCTGAATCATCATTTTTCCCCTGGCTGACTGAATATAAATTTGCCCCGGGTAGTTGGTGGCTCCTCCAATATATATATCATCAAGACCATCGTTGTTTAAATCGCCCACATCCATAGCAGGTCCTTCGCGAGACAGCATTTGCGCAATCAGACCCTCATATTCAAAATCGATATAAAAGTTTTCTTTGTGCGGATCGAATGGGGAATCACATTCAACTAATTTTTCAGTTGCTGTTTTACTGCTTTTAATAAAAAACTCTTTTTCCGCTGCATCTTTGATGTTGAATGTAATCAACTGGTCAGCGCTAATATTCTCAACGACTTGTCTTTTACGGTTGGGCCAGATAACTTCAACAGAATCTACCACAGTTACATTACCCAAGCCAAAATTCAAAACATGATTGATAGAAGATTGAAAACCCCTGGATGATATTTGCTCTTGCTTATGCGTTTGATCATTGTAATAGACATTCACAACACTTCCAATACCGAATGTATTTTGTCCTTCACCTTTTAACCGGACTTTCAGATAGTGATTATTTGTTTTTTCATTGGTTTTATTCTGATACACAAAACAGGGCTGGTTAACATTGTTTACAATTAAATCAAGGTCACCATCATTATCAAAATCTCCATAAGCTGTACCATTCGAAAAACTGGGGGTGTCGAATCCCCATTCTGCACTCATATTTGTGAAGGTTAAATCCCCGTTGTTTCTGAATGCATAATTCGGGATTGGTGTGCTGGGCATTTTATTGATGATCGAGTCAACTACTGCTTTTTTTCCTGAAATGGTCATTTTCTGAATAATCTCACTAGCAAAGAAATCGATAAAATCCTGGTTGGTAAGATCATGGTAAATTCCATTCGATACAAAGATATCGACATACCCATCGTTGTCCATATCGAATATTATGGGTCCCCAGCTCCAGTCGGTTTCTGCCACACCACTATAAAAAGCAATTTCAGAAAAAGTCTCATTGCCATTATTAAGCTGCAAAGTATTCTGCATAAACTGGTGATAAAAATCGTCCATCAACTTGAGAATGTAAATATCGTAGAGTTCAAATTCGGTAGTGTTCTTTAATCGAGCATCTCCTTCCGGCAACATCTCGGTTGCATAGATTTCAGATAAACCGTCGTTATTAATGTCGGCTATATCTACTCCCATTGCAGCAAGGCTCAAATGAGCCATCCAGTCTTTTATACTTTCTTTAAAAGTACCGTCTCCGTTGTTGATGTATAAATAATCCCGTTCATAGAAATCGTTCGCAACATAGATATCCGGCAGCATATCCTGGTTGAAATCACTAACCATTATGCCCATTCCAAAGCCAATAAGGCTGCCATAAATGCCGGCTTCCTCACTCACATCTTTAAATCTGCCATTTTCATTTCTGAGAAGTTTATCACCCCCTCCTTTTACCAATTCGGGTACCTCCCATTCTTCGCTTCTCACCATACGTTCGTTGGAGTACCCCATGCTGTTAACGGGAATAAAACTGTTGTTCAGGATATAAGCATCCAGGTCGCCGTCCCCGTCATAATCAAAAAAGGCAGCATGCGTTGTAAAACCATCATCCGCCAATCCGTATTCCTCGGCCCTTTCAGAAAAAGTTTGATCACCATTGTTTATGAACAGTTCATTTTTCTGGTTATCACCCTTAACATTTCCTGCATTGCAGACATAAATATCCAGTAAACCATCGGCATTGATATCAACCATCACCACACCGGTAGACCAGGCGTGTTCACCTGCTGTTCCTGAACTTGCAGTTATGTCCAGAAATTTGAAGTTACCCTGGTTCAAAAACAATTTGTTTTTCTCCATGTTAGCTGTCATATAAACATCAGCTAAACCATCGTTATTGATGTCTCCGATTCCAACTCCTCCACCATTGTAGAAATTTCGGTAGAGAAATATATTTATGCCTTTCTCATTGGTTATTTTGTTGATGAAACTGATGCCACTCACTTCAGAAGGTATAAGCTGGAACAAAGTATCTTTGGGGATTTCAACCTTTTGATTATTCTGACAAGCAGCGATCAATAAGGCAATGAAAAATGATAGAATTTTAATATTGTTCACAGATTGGATGATTTTGAAGTTTTACAGAAACCTGGAGGCGAATATATAGTGGTTAATCAAGGGGTGAATTTAGTACTATTCAATTAATTTCAAAAATAAAAAAGCCAGAGTGCATTGCATCCTGGCTTTTAATCACTACTGCGTACGATTGTCTAATGTACTATCTATGGTTTAATTAATATCCCGGATTTTGTTGTAAATCCGGATTTGCCACAATCTGAGCTGAAGGGAACGGGTATAATAAACAAGTCGGATCGGAAGCTGGTTTCTGGTCCCATGCTACAAGGAATTTTCCATAACGGACAAGATCCGTACGTCTCCAGCCTTCAATGTACAATTCACGACCTCTTTCCGCTAACATATCAGCTTCAGTGAGGGATGTTAGTGCACTGGCTCCCCGGACCGTCCTCAGGTCATTTACAATAGTCAAAGCACCGCCATTATCACCAGTACGCAATAACGCTTCGGCTTTCACTAACAGTATATCGGCATATCTTAAAAATACAAAGTCATTTCCCGGTACATCTTCGGCGTCCATGTTCGGAATGTATTTCATCACACGGATACCACTGACTTCAAGAAGATCACCTGAAACCATAATCGGACTTTCAGGGGTAAATATAAGCTTATGCCCCTGACGGTCTTCTAATTCGTTACCATCCTTATCATACTGCTGTCCGACCAGGAATCCTGCAGTCAGCCCGGTCTCAGCGGTTAACTTAGGATATTCACCGCCTTTACGCTGGTCACCATCATCAAAAGCATTATAAAAATCAGCCAGGGTAGTAAAACCATTCCAACCGCTTGGAGTTTGATTATAGTGCAATCCTGCCATCCAGATTCCACGCACACTATTTGACTGAATACCTGCAATATTGTTTGTACAGAAAATAACCTCTGAGGAATTTTCGCCATTATCGGAGGTGAAATTTTCGAAATATTCAACTTCCAGTGCAAAATTACCCGAGTTGATGATGGCATCACAGTTTGAAATAACCTTGTTCATATCACCGCTGGCAAACGAAAATGTCAGACGATCATCGCTTTCAAAAACTGCCTTATTTAAGTATGCTTCAGCCAATAAAGCATATGCAGCAGCCTGGGTGGCCACCCAGGGATCATCATCAGCAGGCAGGTTGCCAACAATTGCTTCCAACTCAGAGATTACAAAAGCAATTGCTTCAGGGCTACTCAGAACATATGGTATATCTGAAAGAGGTGCTCCTGGTTCACGCATCGGAACCTGTCCCCATCCATCGCAAATCCAAAATACATAAAAGGCTCTAAGGAAACGTGCTTCAGCTTCTTGCTGCGTAGCTGGATTGAATTGAAGAAGGTCAATTGCCGAAAATAAACCGGAAGTTAACCTGTTAAAGTAATTACGTAAACCTGAATGATCTGCATCCCAGGTTTGCTGGTGTAATGCGCGCCATGCACCATTGTCATCCCAGTCACCACCACGTGTAGGTGCAATCCAGGTATCAGCGGTATGTTCAGCCATGATATCCGCTCCACTACCGTGAATTTCCCTGAGGGTAGCGTAAGCTGAAATTAATAAACCTGAAACATCTGGTGTTTCACCTGTAGTAGCTTCTTCTACCTGTTTCAAAGTTAACCGGTCTTCTAATTGTTCATCCAGTTTTGAACAACCAACAAATAAAAAAGTGATGATTGCAATTACAGCCGGTAGTTTTATTCTAATATTTTTCATGATTATAGTTTTTTTAGGTTTTTTCTAAAATGATACGTTAAGCCCGAATGTAAATGTTCTGGCTGATGGATACGGCGTATATTCAATGCCATAGGATGGCACGCCGTCAATATTCTTGTCTGTGTTAACTTCCGGATCAAATCCGGTAAAGTCCGTGATCACAAATAGATTCTGACCTGTCAGGGTAAAACGCATTGATTTAAAAAACAAAGGTGCTTCTTTTACAGTATAACCTAAAGTCAGGTTATTAAGGCGCAAATAATTACCTTTCTCAAGGTAACGTGAAGAACCTGTAATTGCATTGTCAACACTTTCACCTTCAAGAGTATAATCTGGTGAGGTATTCCTTCCTTTGATCGGGTTACTTGCCACCAGTACACTGGTACCGGTATTATTATAGACATAATGACCATAAGCACCATTGAGGTTAGCAATCAAATCCCAGTTTTTATACCCCAGGTTGGCGATGAAACCAAGAATAGTTGTCGGGTTAGGATCACCCAAATATACTTTTGAGTCACCGTAAATGGCAAAACCGCTGGCATCCAGTCCCATAAAATCCTGTGTGTAAAACACATTCAATGGCTGGCCGTCAACAAAACGCTGTACAGTTACACCTGACATACCCTGACCGTGCAAACCGCCTGTTTCAACAACACCACCGAAGTTTTCCAGCATGTTTTTAATGAAACTGACATTTCCGCCAAGACTGAAGGTTAAATCATTTGTGCTGACGATTACCCCATTCAAAGTAATTTCAACTCCGTCGTTGATTACCTCGGCATCGAGATTGGTCCATCTTCTGACTCCTGAGGGACCTGGCAATGCAGCCTCTGCGTTAAACAGAAGGTCCTGGGTGTTCTTTTTGAAATATTCAATAGATCCGGTTATTTTCCTGTTCAGTATTATAAAGTCCACACCCACATTAAATGTAGTGGATGTTTCCCACTTCAGGTCCGGATTGTCATACTGGGACCTTATTATACCATCACGGGTAATTCCGTATTGAGCCTGGGATGCACCTGCAGGAAACTCCTGGTTACCGGTCTTACCCCAGCCAAAACGCAGTTTCAGATCATCGAAAGCTTCGGGAATGAAAGCTTCGTCTGAAATACGGTAAGCCAGTGCAAATGATGGGAAATAACCATATTTGTTATTGGTGCCAAACTTACTTGAACCATCTGCACGCATGGTGGCAGTCATCAGGAATTTTTCAAACAGGCTTAAATTTATCCTTCCAAAATAGGATTGCAGTTCAGTTGTCGGGTCTTTGTATGAGGATATCCCTCTCTCGCCTTGTGAAATTGATTGCAATTGGTTTATGTAGGGAACCTGATCGTATTCAAAATCCCTGCCTGAAATAGTGATTCCCGAACAATCGTAGGTCTGGTATGAGTAACCCAGCAAACCTGTAAAACGAATATTATCGGCAAAAATCCTGTTATACGTTAATGTATGTTCAAGCAAGGTGCTGGAGCGGATCTGGCTTGCTACTCTGGCATAACCCCGGTCAAGGATATTCTGACGGTTTAATTTACTGGAAAGTTCAGTACTTCTCACTGAGTTTGAATTGTCAAGCCCCAAGGTAAATTTATAATCCAAACCTTCAACTAATTCTAAGGTAGCAGAGAAGTTCGAAAGAAGCCGTGAGGTTTTCGCCATGTCATCAATATATTCGATCATCGCCAGGGGGTTGCTGTCACTTGAAGAGAATTGATCAAAAGATCCGTCTGCAAGTCTGAATTCCCTGGTGGGATTCCATACCAGAGCATTACCAATCAGACTGCCTTCAAAACCGGCATCCCTGGATACCGGAGAATAAGTATCGTTTACCGTTGAAGTAATCATATTGGCACTCAATCTCAACCTGTCGTCGAAAAAATCCTGGCTTACATTCAGGTTTGCAGTATATTTTTTCAAATCGCTTTCTTTAATGATACCTTGTTGGTTATGAGCACCAAGTGAAAGGCGATATTTAAAATCATCATTTCCCCCTGTAAAAGCTAAATTGTGGTTATGGGAAAAACTGCGTTGCAGAATTGCATCCAATGCATCAACATTGCCACCCTGATCCTGTGCAGGAACAAGTGCAGCAAATTCGTCAGCCGTATAAAGTTTAAATTTGTTTGCAATAGCCCCTGTACTGAAAGAGGAGTTATACTCAATCGTATTGGCACCTGCTACGCCCTGTTTGGTTGTAATGATAATTACACCGTTGGCCCCACGTGAACCGTAAATTGCAGTCGCAGAGGCATCTTTCAGGATGTCCATGCTGGCAATATCATTAGGATTAATGAAATTCAATGGATTACGTGAACTGGAGTTGCCAATCCCCCCTTCAAGGTTAGCTTCGCCAGGACCTCCTCCTGAAAGCGGAACACCATCCACCACAATGAGGGGATCGTTACCTGCCCTTACAGAAGAGTTGCCGCGAATACGGATGTTTGAATTAGCTCCCGGATCACCACTGCTGTTAGTGATCATCACACCGGCAACCTTACCCTGGAGTAGGTCACTTGGAGATAACTGAATTCCACGGTTAAAGTCATCTGTTTTTACTGATGTAACTGATCCGGTTACATCCTTTTTCTTGACAGATCCATATCCAATAACAACAATTTCATCCAGTGCAGTTACATCAGGGAGCAGTACCACGTCGATTGTAGATTGACCACCGACATTTACCGTTTGGGTAGTGAAACCAATAGAAGAGAATACCAGAACTGCATCCGGACCTGGAACTACAAGACTGTAGTTGCCGTCAACACCGGTCACGGTTCCCTGTGAGGTTCCCTGGATCAAAATGTTAACCCCGGGAATTGCACCTTCTTCTTCAGAAGTAACATTACCTGTAATTGTTCTTTCCTGGCCGAAAGCGAAACTAATCGCGAAGCCAAAGAGGAGAAGAGGCAATATGCCAATTTTCCGTAAGATAGAATTACGCATAATAAGTTAATTTAAGGTTAGAAAAAAATATTTATTAGTTAAGGTCTTTTATTTTATATTAATATTATATGGCGTTAAACTTATATTTAACTATATCACTTTTTAACAAAAATACTATATATTATCTATAAATTGGTATAAAAAATCAATATATTTAATGCAATCGTTTCCGCAAACGTTTGAAATAGGAGGTTTTGTAAAAAAAAAA
>SDBU01006930.1_pt1 | contig 13215 bp, 12 predicted proteins | sample 2277071 | NCBI WGS metagenome assembly SDBU01 (sample SAMN10397929, study PRJNA504765) | marine sediment metagenome | isolation source: marine sediment core GS08_GC12, 126 cmbsf | place: Arctic Ocean: Gakkel Ridge, Loki's castle | collected 2008 | reverse complement strand
ATTCTGCATTTGTGAATCGGGCACGTCTTTGCTGACCGCGATATAAATATCCGCACCCCAAAGCGAGTTCTCATCGCTTAGCATCAATGGCTCGGGCGTAAGCGCATCAGCGGCCTGGATTTTCTCCATATTTCGCACTATCACCTTTCTGAAGTTCAGGGGTATGTGCAGAAAGCTCTTTACCCGGTCTTTGATAAAGAGCTTGTCTTCCCAGGTAACTTCCTTCTGGTCCCAAGGCTCGGGATCGAACCGCGGGCAACAACCGGTCTCGGAATTTTCGTTTAGCGTATCCATAACAATCCCCTTCAATTTTTGTGCTCTTAGGCTCACGTATTTTATATTTTCGCCGCCATTACATCAAATAACTTATTGCTTCTTCTTTACCGGCCAGAAAATCCAGTCACCGTTGTGTCTATACAGTTCGCCCACAAATCGCGGTTCCACGACCCAGGTTCCTTCGTCGTCATCGGAGTCAGGGCCGAAGCTGTAAAGTATGAAGTCGTTACTCTTTCGTCTGTAAGCCAGCGGTCCGCTGCTGAAGGGGTCCATCGGTATCGTTTTGAGATAACCGGTATCGACGATCTGCTGGAGGTTCTCTGGTAGCTGTCCCTTGTCAGCCTTGTATCTAAGAATCGCCAGTGTTGTCACCAGGGCGGTTCCGTGTATTTCATTTCTATGAACAATTAAGAGATCTCTCAAGAGCGGGTAATGTGCACGAGTCATAATTTGTGCGGCTTTTCCGCCGAAAGTTAGTAATTTCTGTTCAAAGTCAATTTGGTGCAGTTGCCAGGGAGTTTTTCCGGCCAGAGTTTTGGCAAAATCGAAGTACTTGTTGACCGCTTGTGTCACCTGGCGTCTGTCGGGTCCGAACATGGCTATCAAAATAGCCTCGGTATGGAAGGCTAGTTCTGTTGGTGGATTGTTTATTAAAGACTCGAATGTATCCTGCAGTATTCCATCGCCTCTGCCGCCTCGGCGCGATTGCCATTTTTTCCAACACAAAGTGATTTTGGATTGGGTATAAATCATTTCCGTTTGCCAGTGAAAGCCACCAGTTTTTTAAAAGCTAATCCAATCACAGGCAATGTTTATAACAGTTACTACTGGGGCGGTTACCTGATCTGGGAGCTGTATCCGCAAAAACAGGTTTTCATTGATGGTCGTGTCCCGGCTTATCCAACAGAATTTATTGATATGGCCTCTCAGTTTCGGCAGTACCCGCAAGCCTTTAAAGCGATTGATGACATTTATCATTTTCAATATCTCTTTTTTCCTGAAAGATATCTCGCCTGGAATATTGAAAAATATTATGATTCTACGGAATGGCTACTTGTTTACTGGGACCAGGCCGGTGCACGCATATATATCAGGAACAACCAACAAAACGCTTATTATAGCGCCAAATTTGGGTACCGTTATTTCACACCCGGTTTCAGCGAGGAGGCTTACCAGCGACTAAAATCAAATCCAGCATATCTCGACCAATTAATACAGGAAATCAGTAGACATTATAAATGGACCGGGTTGAAATCTGATCTATTATTGCTTTCGATTGCTGAGATTGAATATAATAAAATGTTAGAAATCACTAATCAAGCACCTGTTTCAGCAGATTCTTGGCAGTAAATCTCCCACTGGCATATCAACTATTCGATGCGCACCAAGTCCTGTACGCATGATCACTAAGTCTGAGTTTTCTTCTGTCACATCACCAATAATTGCAGCTTCTTTCCCCAGGGTGTGTTCCCGCATAGCGGCCAATATATCAGCAGCAATATTACCGGGCACAACTACTACCAGTTTTCCCTCGTTGGCCACATAAAGTGGGTCTATCCCCAGGATCTCGCAGGCACCGCTCACTTCCGGCTTAACCGGTACTGCATTCTCCTGCAAAGTAATGCCCACGTGTGAAGCCCGGGCAAATTCATTAAGCGAGGTAGCCAGTCCACCGCGGGTGGGGTCACGCATAGCATGAACGTTTTTTGATGCTTTTAATATACTATACACTATATCATTCAGGGCTGCCGTGTCGCTCCTCACCCGCGACTGAAACGATAGTCCTTCCCGGCTGGTCATGACGGCCATACCGTGATCAGCCACCGTTCCGGAGACGATTACTTTATCGCCAGGCTGAAGATTGGTGGCGGAAATATTAACGCCTTCAGGAATAACACCAAGCCCGGAAGTATTAATAAAAATCTGATCACATTTACCTCTGTTCACTACTTTGGTGTCGCCCGTAACAATCATAACACCTGCAGCCCGGGCGGCTTTTTCCATCGATAATAATATCCTGTGCAGCGTTTCCAGGGGCAGGCCTTCTTCCAGGATAAAAGCCACGCTCAGATAAAGTGGTTCTGCTCCACACATACAAATATCGTTTACCGTGCCATTCACTGCCAGATCACCGATATCGCCGCCCGGAAAGAAAATCGGGTCGACTACAAACGAATCGGTGGTAAATGCCAATCTCCCGGCCGGCCGGGGCAGGATGGCTTGGTCTTCCAGTTTGTCTAAGGTTTGATTACCGAAACGCGGTAAGAATAATTTTTCGATCAACAATGCTGATAATATACCGCCTGCACCGTGGGCCAATTGAATTGTGTCGTGATCCATGATCGGCAATGGACAGGACAGGGCCTCCGGGATCTGTGGTTTACGGGTCATTGCAATTACTTAATATTAATTATTATTTCGTTCAATTCCCCGATACATTCACTTCATTCTCTATCGGGGCAGACTGTTTGTTTTATTGTTAATTGATTTTACTCGAGCGATTGTAGCGATAATAGGCGGCGCAGGCGCCTTCGCTGGATACCATTGGTGCTCCCAGGGGATGCTCCGGCCGACATTCCTTGTCGAAGGCCGGGCATTCATGTGGTTTTTTCAGTCCTCGCAAAACTTCACCGCTGATACAAAGTGGCGATTCCTCGGTTGCTATATCGCCCACAGCGAATTTTTTTTCGGCATCGAATGCGGCGTATTCTTCGCGGATGCCATAGCCACTGGCTGGAATTTCACCAATACCACGCCACTTACGAGCAGTTGATTCGAATACAATATTAATTATCTGTTGAGCAGGACGGTTGCCTTCCCGTTCTACCGATCTGGTATATTGATTCTCAACCTGATAGCGCCCTTCCTCGAGTTGCTTTACGATCATTAGCAAGCCTTCCAAAACATCAATCGGTTCGAACCCGGTTACTACAATCGGCACGTGGTATTTTGCGGCAATCGGTTCATATTCTTCCCAGCCCATGATCGTACACACGTGTCCGGCCGCCAGGTAGCCCTGAACACGGTTGTCCGGCGATGACAGTAGCGCTTCCATGGCCGGCGGCACCAGCACATGACTGGCCAGTTCGCTGAAATTGGTTAATTCCTCGACCTTTGCCTGATGTATTGCCATGGCATTTCCCGGTGCTGTGGTTTCAAAACCAACGGCAAAGAATACCACTTCTTTATCAGGATTATCCCGTGCAATCTTCAATGCTTCCAAGGGTGAATATAACGTGCGCACATCGGCTCCTTCACTGCGAGCCATAAATAGATCCTTATGACTCCCAGGCACGCGCAGCATATCACCAAAGCTGGTAAAAATCACATTAGGCTGTAGAGCAATTGCGATGGCTTTATCAATTATTTCCAGCGGTGTGACACAAACCGGGCAGCCCGGGCCATGTACTAATTCAATTTCTTTAGGGATAACCTGGTCGATGCCGTGTTTTAGAATCGTGTGAGTTTGCCCTCCACAAATTTCCATAATCACCCAGGGCTGTGTAACAGTATTTTTGATCGCCGTTAAAATCTTGCGGGCTACTTTGGGATCGCGGAATTCGTCTAAAAATTTCATGTCAAAGTGTTTACGTGTTCAGGTGTTAAAGTGGTAACTTTTTTAAGATTCAATTCTGTTTTTCTACTCCAGGCTCTTGGCTCTATGCTTGTTCCACTTCTGCACGTTACTCCTCAGTTCCTCCGCTTTCTTCCGGCAGCGGCTGACCATACAAATCCACCCCTTCCTGCGCGGCGGCTTCCACCAGTTCTTCCCAGGCCTGATAACTTATAAGGGCTTCTTCCTCATTGATAACCGAGATGCCAAACCCAGCATGCACAATGGTGTACTGGCCTACTTCTATTTCAGGCACATAAGCCAAACAGGCTTGACTGACCGTACCGGCAAAATCGACCTTGCCCATCAGCAAACCATTCTCCTCGTATGTCTCTAGCACTTTCCCCGGAATTCCTAAACACATTAGATTTCCTTCTTTTTAAAATCATCTTTAATCAAATCGCTGTCTCACTGGTGCCCTGCCGATTGAACACTATCAAAATTACATCACTCAATTGACCGGTTGTGACATCATTTTTAATTACTGTCTTAAATTTTCCAGATATTTGCGCCCGATCAGGGCTTGGCCCAAGGCAATTCCACCATCGTTCGTAGGCACTTTTTCATGGCTGATAACGGAGAATTTTGACGTCTCCAAGTCCTTTACCAACGCTTCAAATAAAATTTTATTCTGAAACACGCCACCACTAACCACAACCTTGTTAATATCGTGTTTGCGTCGTAATTGTTTAACCATTGTGGATAACATATCACACAGTGTCTGGTGGAATCGACTGCCAATCTCGCCCAAATCACAACCTGATTGAATGGCTTTTACGATAGCACGGATAAGCGGCTTAACAAGCATTAATTTCAAATTGCCTTGCTGGCTAAATTCATACTTAAACGGCTCGGCGCTGACGTTGTCGGACAATTGCATCAATTCAATCGCTGCCTGGCCCTCGTAGTGGATAATTTGCCGACCCCCACTCATTGCAGCTACTGCATCAAACAGGCGACCACAACTGCTGGTAGTAAAACAACTGACATTTTTTTCGACAATATCAACAATCGGTTTATAATCGTGTTCGCCTAAAAAAGGCAGCTTTGGCAATTCACCAAATGACTGGTGTAGATAAGCCACCGCCGTACGCCAGGGAGCCTTAATGGCAGCATCGCCACCTGGAAGAGGCATAGGTTCAAAAGCAGCCAGCCGCTCAAAACCTGAATAATCACCCAGTAGAATTTCACCGCCCCAGATTGTGCCATCAATACTATAGCCTGTACCATCCATGATAATTCCCAGTACCTGTTCCTCAATCCCATGCTCGGCCATCACGGCCGCCAGGTGGGCATGGTGGTGCTGCACCCCCAGCAGAGGAACGTCAATCTGTTCCTTGGCCCACTGGGTAGACAGGTAGCGCGGGTGCAGGTCGTGGACAATCAATTTCGGTCTCGTATCAAAAACCTTCTGCAGATGATCGATCGTCAACCTGAAAAAATTATAGGCTTCCAGATTTTCCAGGTCACCGATGTGCTGACTTAAAAAGGCACGATTCTTCTGGAGCAGGCAAACCGTATTTTTCAACTCACCACCCACGGCCAGAACCGGGGGACCATCAGACTTCACCAGTACCGGCATGGGAGCATAACCGCGGCTACGACGAATCGGCCGGTTCTTGCCAGCCAGGAGAATGAAGACCGAATCGTCGCCACGGAGGTAAATATCACGGTCGTGAACCAACACGTAATCAGCAATCTCCTGCAATCTTTCAAAAGCTTCATCGTTGGCGATGCAAATCGGTTCTTCGCTCAGGTTGGCACTGGTCATCACCAAGGCTGTGAATTCCTCTGCCAGCAATAGATGGTGTATTGGGGTGTAAGGCAGCATGACGCCGAAACGGTCATTGCCCGGCGCAATCTCATCTGCCAAACCTATGTCAGGGTGTTTGCGCGCCAACACGATCGGAGCACGGGGGGAAGTCAGCAATTCTTCTTCGGCAGTGATCAATTCACAAATTTTGTGTGCCGCAACCAGATCTTTGACCATCACCGCCAGCGGTTTTTCTTCGCGATTTTTCCGGCGTCGCAATTCTTTTACAGCCACTGAATTGATGGCGTCCACCGCCAGATGAAAACCAGCCAATCCCTTAATAGCCAGAATTTTTCCGGCTTTCAGCAAGCAGGCGGTTTCCCGGATCAAATCATCCGCCGCGACTGGTTTTCTATCAATGGTGAACAGGGCCAGCCGAGGACCGCAGACCGGGCAGGCGTTGGGCTGGGCGTGAAAGCGCCGATCAGTGGGATTGTCATATTCCACCTGGCATTCGGGACACATCTTAAAATTGCGCATAGACGTGAATGGCCGGTCATAGGGCAATTCTTCGATGATCGTGTAGCGCGGTCCGCAGTTAGTGCAATTGGTGAATGGGTAGCGGTAACGGCGGTTGATAGGGTCCCGCAGATCCTGCAAACAGTCGTTGCAGACGGCGATATCGGGGGAGATCAGCGTGGCCACTTTAGCCTGGCCATCCGATGGAATAATAACAAAATCTTGATCTCCATTAACTGGAATCGATTCATGCGAAAAATCAATTATAAACGCCAGGGGCGGTGCTTTGGTGCGAATGAATGCTTGAAATTGATCCAGTGTTTCCGCTGTACCCTCGGCCTCAATCACCACACCTTCGGAGGTGTTAGATACAAACCCGGTAAGCTTGTAATCGTGGGCCAGGTTAAAAATAAAGGGGCGGAAACCTACCCCCTGAACGATACCGTTAACGCGGATTCTCCGGCGTTCGCGCATTAATTCAATTATTTACCGGTTTTGGCAAGGCCGACCAGTTCTTTTTCGATCCACTCCAACCAGACCTCCAAGCCTTCACCACTCTTGGCTGTAAGTTCAATAAACTGCATATGATGATTTACCTGTAATGCTCGCTGCTTACATTTTTCCAAATCGAAATCGACATAGGGCAGAAGATCGGTCTTGTTAATTATACATAGATCGGAAGCGGAAAACATGTGGGGATATTTCTCCGGTTTGTCATCACCCTCGGTAACGCTGATGATCACGACTTTGTGGGCTTCACCCAAATCGAAGAGGGCCGGACAGACCAGGTTACCGACGTTTTCGATCATCAAAACCGATCCGCTCTCCATGGTCAATTCCTTGACGGCACGGTTGATCATATCCGCATCCAAGTGGCAGCCGGTGCCGGTATTGACTTGCACTACGGGCGCTCCGCACTTTTCGATCCGGTCGGCATCGCGCATAGTTTGCTGATCACCTTCAATCACGGCAATATTAATTTTTTCTTGGAGACTAATAATGGTTTTCTCTAACAGGGTGGTCTTGCCGGAACCAGGGGAACTGACCAGGTTCAGGACCAGGATTCCCAGGGCTTCGAAATAACCACGGTTGCGTTCCGCCAGCAGATTATTCTTCGACAGCACATCCTGTTCCACGTCGATGGTGTGGGAATCGGAATGATCGTGGCCATGATCATGGAGATGATCATGAGAATGATCGTGATTGTGGTGGTCGTGAGAATGGGGATGGCCCGGTGCCTGGCCCGGTTTCCGAATCGTTACCGCTTCCGCCGGTTGTCCGCAGCCACAAGTATCACACATGGTTCATCCTAATCAACATTAATGGTTTTGATTTTTAGTTCCTGTCCCTGGATGATGTCAATCTTGAAGCCGCCACAAACCGGACAGGCTGTAAGGTAGGTTTCGGCCGGGAAATCTTCGGTGCAATCAAGACAGTGACCTTTCGCGGCTATTTCATTGATCTGCAATTCGGCCCCTTCGGCAATGGTACCTTTGCAGGCCGCGGCAAAGCAGAATTCCAGCGATTCGATCATCACCCCCGCCAAACTACCGATATCCAGGGCGATCGAATTGATTTTCTGCGCCTCATTCTGAAGAGCCTGGCTGGTGGCGATTTCCACCACATTCATGGCGATTGACATTTCGTGCATAGATTTAATTTCCTGAGGGGCGGAATTTACTGAAGGGTGCAGTAAAGAACCATTACAGCAATTAGTGATTAGTAATAAGTCAGGAGAAACATATTGAAATAAAAAATTGAAAATCAACGTTAATATTTTTTTTTGCTCATTGTATCTAATTCTTTAATAGTTAACACTACTTCATTTCCATACTTCTTATTTAAGTTACTTAAAAATTCGGGATCAACAGCCTTTATATATGAAAGATATCCTTTTAAATATGATTTCTGTTCTATGTCTAGATTCCCATTAATAAATCTGTATATTAATGATTTAATGTATCTTTTTTTCTTTCTCCCAATGGAAATTTTGCTATCTGGGGTAATAATTAACCCCGTTATCATTCTCCTATGCTTTTTTGAGCTAAATACTGTCTTCTTTTCATTAATGAACAGATTTGGGGAAGACAATCTATTAATATCTAATTCCACTTCTTTATAAATGGTTGTGAGCACCCCTGTTCTATTTGTTGAGAAATACAAATCGTCAGCATATCTTGAGTAAACAACACTTGATGTTTTTGCTTTATCATAACAAAGTTTGTCAAAGTCATACAATATTGCATTCGAGATGGCCGGAGAACTTGGTGCGCCAATAGTAAGGTGACTATTTCTGCATACTGCAGATTGAATTAAATTATAGTCACTTTTTGAGAGTGTAAATGGAATGTATTCTAGGCGTTTACTAATGAGAATTGCAACGTCTTTGTTTTTAATTGAAGAAAAAAAGTCAGAAAAATCAACTCTTAAAAAATATTTGTTGTTTTTATGTATGCTTGCCAGATCATGGATACCCCGACCTTTTCTATAAGAGTATACAGCTTCATGAACGGGCATTTTAGAAAACACATTCGCAACTAACCACCGTTGAATCAATTTTAGTTCAACTGCTGGATGTGCTATTAATCTCTGTCCTCCCGTCCTTTTGGGAATGGTATATAATTTATATCGGTGACTTGCGCTTCGCATAATATGATAAATATATGTTGTGCTTAGACCTGTGTTTTTTGAGATTAACAACGTGATCACAGTTATAACCTTCTTAATATTTCATAAGTTTCGCTATGATATTGCATATAAAAATCGGTGGCTGCTGCTTGTAGATTGTTTAATACAGTATCTGGAAATTCAAGAAAGGGTTCAACCTTAACCATTGGTACAAAATAATCTTTATATATTGCATCCCTATTTAAATACCCTGCTGCAACAAGTATCGATAATAAATGTTTTATTTGTTTCTCTGAGACCTCGCCAAAAATATCTTGCAAACAGTAAACTATGCTTCTAAATGATAAAGCGCGAAAAATGTATACTATTTGAAATATCATATATAACCGTTGCTTCATGCTTATTTCCTTAAAACCGTTGTATTTGTATACCTTTCTGTTTTTTGTTTTAAGTCGTGAATTAAGTCGTTCCTTTACTTGATTAAAATCTGGATTTCCTTTATCTAATAGAATAGTGGGTTTAAGATGAGAAATTGAATTAATTCTATCTATTAAACCAATATTAATAAATGAATCTTTTTGCTTTCTTATATCATTAATAACTAAAATCTTTTTGATTGCATCATCATTATTTGTAAAAAAACCCAATTCTGCAAAGGACCCAGCACTTTCTGGGAAAATTATGATACTGTCCGCTATTTCAGCTACAAGTGTTTCAAAATCAGCAATATTTAGAAATTCGGGTTCTTCGCTATAATATGATAAATCTTTTGTTGCTGATTCTGAAAGAAATACCCTAAACTCCTTTAATTCTTTTCTGGAATACTTGATAAATCGATTTCTAAATGATCGTGAGAAAGATTTTACAGGTCCCCCACAAACAAATAAGATATGGCGGTCTTTACGCTGCCATATAAAATTGGAATTAAATGCGTCAAATACCCTGCCTAGCAACATCACATTGCTAGGATGGGAAAAAGCAAATGACATTTTGCCTCTTACTTTGAGAAAGGCGGATTTAAATCCGCATAAACAAGTTTAGGCGGATTTAATATCCGCCGGTCAATGTGAATCAAAACGCTCCAGCCTGGCAATACACCCGGCATTATACATTTGAGTGTTCACACAAATGTACAGCTAAGAGACTTGGTTAATGTAAATATGATTTCTTTCTTTTACAAGTATATAAGGCTTCACAACTATCTTTGGTATTTACGTCCATTAGGACATAATTTTAGCTTGAATCAATACCAGAAAATATTTATACAGCACCCGGGGTAATTATAGGAAGGGTTGGGTTATCCTGCGCAAAATTATGTAGAAAAGGTTGGTGGTGGCAATAAAATACGATTTTCGGATTATTTACATCAGATTCATCGGCACGCATGCCGATTATGATTCAATTAACGTTGAGGAAGTTTAGTCATGCACATTAAGCCAATTAAGACTGAAATAGATTATCAGGCAGCACTGTCTCAAGCTGAAAGCCTCTGGACAGCAGAAAAAAACACCCCGGAAGGTGACATTCTTGAGGTGTTGACAGTCCTTATCGAAGACTACGAAAACCAGCACTATGAAATATTATCACCAAATCCGATCGATGCCATCAAATTTCGAATGGAGCAACAAGGCTTGAAAAAAATTGATCTGGCCAAATACCTTGGCGGTCGCAACCGGGTCACGGAAATTCTACAGGGAAAACGTAATCTGACAGTAAAAATGATGACGAAACTGCATAAAGAATTCGGGATACCGGCTGAATCTTTATTGGGATGAGTTCGTAGGGACAACACATGTGTTGTCCCTACTTAATTGCATTTGGCGGTTACACCGCAGAGCAGTGTAACCAGATGAATAAATTAAACCGTTAAACCGGTTGGGGCATTGAATGCATGGTTGCCCACGACTAAAGTCATGGGCTGGTTTATTAAACCTCCTGCTCCTCGGAACCCCAGCGCTATTTCTTCCCCGCCATGAATACGTCCACCAGTTTCATTAAATCGCCCCGGTGGCTGGCGCCCACCGGCAGACTGTCTTCCCGGATACGGACGCGGTTGAGCTTTACTCAATCCCGCTATGCCGCCCGAACCTATGAATTATAACTACTCCAAATCAGCAGTTCTCTAATCTGATTAATCCGCCCAAACCGGCTCATGGATTTTCCCCATAAATAAAATTGTTCCGGTTTCGCGCTCGCGAATCAGAAATAGATAGGGGCGATTAATGTACATGATGAATTCCACATTTGTGCCCTCAGAATTCGATTCCCTAGAAACTTCCACCACCGTCGCGGCAGTAGCTTCGGTACCCTCTTCATCAATCTGTACAAAGGCTTCATGAATAACCCGGCTGATAAATAGTTTTTGATTCGGGTTAATCCGGCTGAAGTCGGCCATACCCCAGGTAAAAGCAATTTCCATTCCCATTTGCATCAATACGTTGTTCATTAACAGCTTATAGCGGGTCTTCAGTTTGGGCAGGAAAACTGTCCCTGATTTGAATTGGAGATTAGCAAGATAGTGCTCCAGTTGCTGGCCGTCAAACTCTGCAACAAATTCGTTAATGCTTTCATCCGGTTTGGGTAAAAAGATTGTCATGGTATAATTGCCGCGGCCATAGGGCAGGTCTACAACCTGGACCTGGTCATCGGCATAATAACTCAGATCGGCTGTAAGACTCATCATATCCACTGAAGTAATATTATCCGGGGTAATATAAAAATTGGTTTGAGTGGTATTATCCTTATCAAACTCAAATTCCCAGATCGCCTTGAAATAAATGGCATTGATCAGGTACATGACTGCTTCGGCAGGTATCCGGTCAAGTATTTCGGTTATTTTATCATTGGTATTGTCGGCCACCCAAGTATTGATTTCTTCCAGAGTGGCAGGATCGGAGAAATTCCGTTCCGCAATCCAAGCGTCAAAATAGAATTCGTTGGTATCGATAAAAGCGTCTTCCACCGGAAAGCCTTCCTTAACCCAGATTGAATTGGCGATTTTGGTGATTACATCCGGGTCAATGGACGTCAACAAATCCATAGTGGATTTATAAGCCCGGTTTATGTCCGACTCTGATAGACCAGCCAACTCAAGCGTGGTTTGCATATCTGTGTAAGTCTGGCCGCTGGCGCCGTTCATTGTCATTCCCAGGGCCAAGGAAACGCTCAGAGGTGAAATAAATATATTGCCGGTGGAATCGACGGTTGAGATCGCCTGCAACAGGTTTAAACCAAATTGCTGGTTGGAGTCGACCAGGCTTTGCTCCCTGGCGGTTAACGGTCGTATTTCCAGATAATCGTTATCAACCGGCGCAGTACTGTTTCCATCACAGCCAAAAAACAGGGTGCTAACTAAGATAACATAATTAATTATTTTCATTTTTTCACCATCATTAAGTTTTACAAATGATAATAATCAAGAAACGTTCCATCGAACAACACAACTATGAAAATTGAAAATTAATATAGCCCCACAGGGATTATTTCAATTCATTACTGTCTATTAAACTTATACTTATCACACTTAGTGCTCAATAAACAAATTCAAGATGCTATGTATTTCAATAACTAACTAAAGCTCTGCCAATTTTAAATATCTGATAGTTTTTCAGGAAACTGATATAAAATAATTTTAGCACTTAAATCAATACCGATTTGACCTTTATTAATAAATTAACCCCACAAAGGAATAAGACATGCCCGAATTACCCGAAGTAGAAACTGTTGTCCGATCAATTCAACCGCTGGTTGTTGGAAAAACAATCAAAGCGATTGAAGCCGCTGCCAACTACCCCCGAGTGCTGGCGACTCATACGCCCTCGAAATTTAATAAACATGTTGTCGGCCAAACCATAAAAGCGGTCAGTCGCCGAGGTAAATATATTGTTTTGCATCTGGAAATCGGTTTTCTATTGATCCACTTGCGCATGACTGGAAGATTGCTTACAAAGCTGGGAAAAAGTGATAAGCTAAAACATGTAACGGCAATGGTTGTTTTTAAGGATGGGTCGAATCTGTATTTTAAGGATTATCGCAAGTTCGGCCGGTTGTATTATGTCGACAGTCTTGATTACCTTGATCAAAGATTAGGCATTGAACCTTTGGACGAAGAATTCACACGACGCTGGTTGATAAACGGCCTTGCTGCATCAAAACGTCAAATTAAACCATTTTTACTTGATCAATCCTTCATTGCCGGTCTCGGAAATATTTACGTCGATGAATCCCTGTGGACAGCAAAGATCCATCCTGAAACAATAAGTAACAAAATTAGTCGTAATAAGACAACAATGCTGCACGATGCGATTCAACTGATTCTTAAACGAAGTATTGCAAAAAACGGGACTACAATTATTAATTTTAAATTCGGCCATGGTGAAACCGGGGAATTCGTCAATGAACTGAAAATATTCGACCAGACAGGGGA
>SDBU01006929.1_pt1 | contig 13216 bp, 12 predicted proteins | sample 2277071 | NCBI WGS metagenome assembly SDBU01 (sample SAMN10397929, study PRJNA504765) | marine sediment metagenome | isolation source: marine sediment core GS08_GC12, 126 cmbsf | place: Arctic Ocean: Gakkel Ridge, Loki's castle | collected 2008 | reverse complement strand
GTCGTTAACGGGGTAGATTTAGTATTTGTCCGTGAGCTTACCGGGGGACTTTACTTTGCTCGACCCAAAAGGCAGTGGCAGACATCCCGGGGCCGACGGGCTACCGATTCCATGACCTACTCCGAGCAGGAGATTGAGCGCATTGTCAGGGTCGGCTTTGAGCTGGGACGAGCGCGGCGCAAAAAACTGACCTCGGTGGACAAGGCTAATGTACTCGAGTCGTCACGCCTGTGGCGGCAGGTGGCGACTGAAGTAGCTTCGGAGTATCCCGACGTAGAGCTTGACCATATGCTGGTGGATGCCTGTGCCATGCGGCTGATTCAGAATCCAACATACTTTGATGTTCTGGTCACCGAGAACATGTTTGGTGACATTCTCACCGATGAGGCATCAATGCTGGCCGGCTCAATGGGGATGCTACCCTCGGCCAGCCTGGCAGGGGTGCCTAAGGAGAGTGTCAGAATATCTGGCATGTATGAGCCGATACACGGCAGTGCCCCCCGGCGTGCCGGACTAAATATGGCTAACCCGATTGCTACCATCCTCAGTGTCGCCATGATGCTCCGCTATTCCTGTGGCTTGGTAGATGAGGCACAGACTGTAGAGACGGCAGTTGAAGAGGTGTTGCTACAGGGTTACCGCACCTATGATATAATGGGCGAAGGTAAGACACGTGTGGGGACAAGGGAGATGGGGGACTTAATTGCCGGGAAGGTGGGGGGTTAGAAATTGGCATCAGTCCAGCTTTATGATACTACACTTCGGGACGGGGCACAGCGGGAGGGCATTTCCTTCTCGGTGATGGACAAGCTGCATATTGTCCAGAAGCTTGATGAATTGGGCATCCACTTTATCGAGGGGGGCTGGCCGGGGTCTAATCCTAAGGATGTCGAGTTCTTTGATAAGGCTCGGAATCTCACTCTGACTAATTCGGTGCTGGTTGCCTTTGGCAGCACCCGGCACCCTGCGGCTAAGGCCGAAACCGATGCTAACCTGCTGGCGCTGGCTGATGCTGGGGTAAAGGCAGTTACCATCGTCGGTAAAAGCTCGGTGTTACAGGTCACTCAAGTCCTGGAAACCACCTTAGACGAAAACCTGAGCATGATTAGCGACTCCATACGCTATCTCAGGGGAAAAGGGCTTACCGTTTTCTTTGATGCCGAGCACTTCTTTGATGGCTTCAAGGCTGACCCGAGCTATGCATTGCGGGTGGTGGAGGTGGCCGCCGAAGCCGGGGCTGACTGTGTGGTGCTGTGTGATACCAATGGCGGGTCGCTGCCCAGCGAAATAACGGCTGCTGTCAACGCCGTCAGCAAGCAGGTGACCGTGCCGTTGGGCATTCATGCTCATAATGATGGAGAACTGGCCGTGGCCAATTCCCTGGCGGCGGTAAATGCCGGGGTTACTCAGGTGCAGGGCACTATCAACGGCTATGGTGAGCGCTGCGGCAATGCCAACCTTTGTTCCATTATCCCGACACTGAAGCTTAAGATGGGAATTGATTGCCTCACTGGTGAGCAGCTAGCCCAATTGACCGAGGTGTCTCATTATGTAAGTGAGTTGGCTAATCTTGTTCCCGATGCCTTCCTGCCGTATGTCGGGTTGAGTGCCTTCAGTCATAAGGCTGGGCTTCATGTTTCGGGACTGGCCAAGTGGGAGCAGAGCTATCAGCATATAGACCCTGCCGGGGTAGGCAATCAGCGGAGAGTGGTGGTATCCGAGCTATCAGGAAAGGGAAACATCGTATACAAGGCACGGGAAATGGGGCTGGATTTACCCTTGCGAGGCAAGGAGGCACAGAAGCTGGTGGAGCAGGTTAAGCAGCTGGAAAGTCTTGGCTTCCAGTATGATAGTGCTGAAGCGTCCTTTGAGCTACTGGTGCACCGGGCTAGCCCTGAGTACCAGCCACCGTTTGAGCTGGTTGATTTTATGGTAGTGGTCGAGGCGCAACGCCGTCCGCCGACCCGGAAAGGCGCCAAGGAGACGCTGTCTGAAGCCATGGTTAAGGTGAGGGTGGGGACAGAAGTAATGCACACGGCGGCTGAGGGTAATGGGCCGGTAAATGCCCTGGACCAGGCATTGCGGAAGGCATTACTCCAGTTCTATCCCAGCCTGGCTCAAATCAAGTTAGTTGACTACAAGGTTCGCATCCTTGAGGAGAGTGTTGGTACTGGCTCTTCAGTTCGGGTGCTCATTGAGTCCAGCGACGGGGTTGAGGGGTGGCGAACTGTCGGCAGCTCACCCAATATCATTGAGGCGAGCTGGCTTGCCCTGGCTGATGGTCTGGAATACTGGTTATTGAAACAAAAGGTTTCACCTGACCCGGCAAGAGGTGACCATTTATTACAGGGTTTTTGATTCTTTTGGGCAAATGTTGAATGTGAGATACCATGTAGGGCTGATTCCAGACGGCAATAGAAGATGGGCAAGAGAGAGAGGTCTTGAACCTTGGGAAGGGCACAAAGAGGGTGCTTTAAAGATCGAGCTGTTTATCGAATGGTGTATCGATAATGAGGACATCTCGGTGGTAACGGTCTATGCGTTGAGTGAGGAAAACTTCAAGAGGTCAGGAAGCGAGTTGGGGAAGCTCTACCAGCTTTACGAGCACGAACTGACCAAGCTCATCAACAAAGAAAAGGTTCATCGGGAGAAGGTAAGGATAAGGATTGTTTCCACCGATGCCAAGCCTATTCCTAGAAGTCTTCTCCGCCTGTTCAACAGACTTGACACAGAGACGAAAGATTATGGGAACAAAGCACTTAATATGTTGATAGGCTATACCGGACAGGCAGAAATCCTGAGCGCCATTTCCTCTCCGCTGAACAAGGTCAAGAATTTGTTGTTTGGTCTGCGTGAGCAAGACCTGGAAAATGCCTTGAAGGTGAAGACACCTTGCGACTTTGTTATCAGAACGGGGACTGAAGAAAAGGAAAGGGAGGCTAAATCCGGGTTTTTGCTCTGGCAGTCTGCCTATTCCGAGTACTACCACATTAATAAGTTCTTCCCCGATGTCACCGAAGAAGACTTGAACGCGGCATGGAACTACTTCAAGAATACTAAAAGAAAAAAGGGTGCCTAGCCTCCCACCCTGCCGTCACAGCTGAGGACTGTACCTCCAATCCCTCGCCTGCCATTACTCATATTTGGGCATAAGACTTGACACCTTCGCCTTTTAGACGTAGAATCGCTACCAATAAAGGCTGAGGTGACATAGGAAATGGATAAAGTTGATATTCATGTGACTTGGGGTTTGGTTTGGGCTTTGTGGTGGAGGGTGATGGTTATCAGTCTGGGAGTATATGCTGTAGTTGCTGTATTTATGATACCTGTCATATTGATAGCGGGAATTGCAGTTGGACCTTGGTAACGCGAGCTAATCCTAAGCTGGTCTGCCCACTGGCATTATATATAGAGGCTGGTATTGGTCGGCCAGCAGTAGGACTCCTCTGACCTCCTCATCGTGGAAGGCGCCGATGGCTACCGTTCCCAGACCAAGGGCGGTGGCTTGAAGGTAGATATTCTGTCCGGCATGCCCGACCTCCATGTGCACATACCTTTCCCCTCTGGCCCCGTATCTCCTGAGTGTCCGCTCATATACGGCACAAATGACGATGTCTACCGGGGCTTCCAAGATGAACTCCTGGTGTAGTGCCGCTCTGGCTAGCTCTAATCTTACATCTCCCTCATGGTGCCGGGTCAGTGAGTGGTTATCCATATTATAGTGGTATATACCATCATCTATTCCCTCGATGCCATTGCCACCATAAATAACGAACAGCTCCAGCGGGTAGGTGGCTCCGGCACTGGGGACAGTGCGGTCTCTCTCCCAGCGGCCGGTCATGCCCTGGGCAGCCCACAGAATTGACGATAGCTGGGATTGGGAAATAGGCTCGGCAGCAAAGTGTCTTATTGACCTTCGCCTGGCAATTGCCTCTGCCAGTGACATACCGCCCTCCTGACCTGGCGAAGGTAGATAGATTTGACTGCTTGTCAACCTCACCCCCTCAGAATTTTGTTGAACCCTATCCCCTTTGTCCCCTTCCCCTTAACAAGGGGAAGGGGAGCTTATTTTCAGAGGGGCTTCGCCCCTCTTGGTCACCCCCGTTAGTACAACCTTCTTCAGAGGAGAGGGGAGAAAATAAGGCTTGAAGGGGCATAGCCCCTTCAAGCTTCCCTTGACAAACGACCTCTCTATCTTTGCTTATTAAGGACCATATCTGCTTACTATCCCTTGATGACGCCGATAGGTATTGCCCTGGCTACCTTCAAGGAGATGCCTGCTCTGTGGGTTACGTCAACCACCTCGTTAACATCCTTATAGGCTTCAGAAGCCTCCTCAGCCAGCGAACCCATGCTGTCTGACTTAACCAGAATCCCCCTGGCTGCCATTGCTTGGGCAACATCAGCGCCGCGGAGGCTACGCTTAGCCGCCGCCCGACTTTGCACCCTGCCGGCACCATGGCAGGTGGAGCCAAACGACTCGTTCATGGCTGTTTCTGTACCCAGTGCAACATAGGAGCAGCGCCCCATGTCACCGGGGATGAGAACCGGCTGTCCCATACTTCGGTAGATGGCGGGAACGTCGGGATGTCCCGCTGGAAAAGCCCTGGTTGCTCCCTTGCGGTGAACACAAAGCGTCTGCTTCTTGCCATCAATAGTGTATTCCTCAATCTTGGCGATATTGTGAGCCACATCGTAAATCTGCTCCAGTCCCAGTTCCCGCCGACTCTTGCCGAAGACCTTGGCAAATGACTGTCGAGTCCAGTGAGCAATGCACTGGCGGTTAGTCCAGGCATAATTAGCAGCGCAGGACATGGCTGCCAGATAGTCCTGCCCTTCTGGTGACTCTACCGGGGCACAGGCAAGCTGGCGGTCAGGCAGATTAATACCATACCTTTTCACTGCCTCACCGAGTAACCCTACATAGTCGCTACAGACCTGGTGCCCTAAGCCCCGGGAACCAGTGTGAATCAGGACAAGCACCTGACCAACATCAGTGATACCCATCGCCGTAGCTGCATCCCGGTCGTAAATCTCATCCACCGCCTCTACCTCAAGAAAGTGATTACCTGAGCCCAGGCTTCCCAGTTGTGGGATACCACGCTTCTTAGCCTTACTGCTTACCTTATCCGGGTTAGCCCGTTTCATACAACCTGACTCCTCGGTAACGACCAGGTCCTCGGCGTCACCGTAGCCCTTTTCGACTGCCCACCGACTACCCATTTTCAGTACCTGCTCTAGTTCCTTTTCACTTACCCTTATCTTACCTGTAGAGCCTAACCCTGATGGGATATTAACAAAAAGCTCGGCAATTAACTCTTGAATTTTAGGTCTCACTTCCTCTTCAGTCTGGTTGGTTCGCAGTAGTCTCACGCCGCAATTGATATCAAAGCCGACTCCTCCCGGTGATACCACGCCGTCTCCGGTTCTGGTAGCGGCGACACCACCTATGGGAAAGCCATAGCCCCAGTGAATATCAGGCATAGCCAGTGAATGCCGGACAATGCCAGGCAGGAATGCCACGTTTGCTACTTGTTGAAAGACCTGTTCCTCCCAGATATGGCCGAGCATGGACTCGTTGGTATAGATAAGACCGGGCACGAGCATGCCTGGTTTATAGCTCGGTGGGATTTCCCATCGGTAGTCGTCTATCTTGTTTACTATTCCTTTCCACGGTGTCGCCATTCCCCATCACCCCTCTCAAATATCGAATAAAACCTGAACCTTATAGCCATCATCCTTGTCAACCTTTAACATATGGTAGGTGGCCGCTTTGACCCCTGTTTTTAACCTATGCCTCGAACGGTCGGCTCTCTCCCCGTAGCTTCTAGCCCTAAGCCGTGTATTGTCAAGCTGGGTAATGTCAAACCTGTTGAAGATAATACCCTCAGCATCAAATAGATAAATAAGCTCGTTTAGCCATTCCACCAGCAGGCTTTCTTCATCGGTGGCGGTTATCTCAATATCCCGGTGCAACACCTCCTGAACGTCATCAAGCTCAGTTATCAGGCTGAACAAGCCTTTTCCGGCGTTGGCAAACGCCTGAGTCATGTCAGCCCCATAGGCGATAATGCCCACATCAGCGGTATGCTCTAGGATTTCAAAGTCTTTCCCCACGTGTCTAGATTATATCATTTCGCTGTAAGACTACCAAATGACTGACACCGGGAAACAATAGCGACGGGCAAACCGCCCCTGCAGTCCCTACTATCAAGAAAGGAGCGGCAAATAAGAGGAAATGGCGATGAACTTGTGGCTGTCTGGAATGTAGTCACAACTTCGGAGAAGTAAAGGCGCCTACATAGAGCTACAATTCGATGGCAAAATACTGGCGGGGCTGATAACCAGGGTGACGTAAACGGTAAGTCCACAAGAATCACCCAAATGAACGATACACAAGTTCCTGCTGCCATATTAATATGTTATTACAGTACTATTACGGTGGTACCACTCGACAAGCGCCCGGAGAAGGTAGCCATCGAGGAATGTAACACAAAGGCTTGGTCGACACCGTTCGTCTTGTATTTGGCGAGATCAAGCAGATGTTTAGGCTAGTCGAATTAGGGGAGGTAGTATGATGGAAAGGGCAGTGAGGCATGAGGAACAGGCTGGTGACCGGGCAATTCATGTTGGCGAATACGCAGAAAGGATTGCCGAACACATCGATAGGATAAGGACTGACGCGAAAGAGCGAGCTGAGCGCGAAGCAACTCAAATTGTTACCGAAGCTCGTCACCAATCAGACCGTATCATCGCCCAAGCCCATGAGGATGCGCAACAGATTAGCAGGCAAGCACTGGCCAAAGCGGAGGCCGAATCGGCCAAGTACCTGACTGAGCTGCAGCAGAAAGCCGAACTGAGAGTTGTGGAATTGGAGGAGGAAGGTCGACGCAAAGGTGAGGCAGAGGCAGCCGAGACTATTGCGAAGGCGTTTGACGAGGCCGGACCGATCCTTGACCGAGCGAGGCAGGCGGCCGACGAGGAGGCAGGCAAGATTCTAGCTAACGCAAAACGGGACGCAGAACAGCTGGTCAGGGAAGCTGCAAGCCGAGGGCAAAAAGAAGCCAGAGCCAAGATGCTTAAGGAATATGAAGAATGTGCCAGGGTCATGAACGAAGTCAAGCAGAGACTGGAGCAGGCGGCCAAGGTTGCTCAGCAGGAAACTGGGCAAGAGTCGGAACGCCCGGGCGAGCCGACGGCACCGCCAAGCTTCGCTGAGGAGAAGGTAGAGACGGGTGAGACGGCGGTTGAGGTAAAAACGGGTCCTGTTGTAACCGAAGAGAATGGCACTCAGTATTACCGGGGAGAGGTGGAACTAGAAATTACGTCGCACGACAACAACGGGCAGATAGCACGGTTTATCGAACAGCTGCGCAAGGTTCGCGGTACACAGTTAGTGTCGCTGGGCAGTTTTGTACAGGGGAGAGTAAGCGCCACTATTGCGGCGGCACAGCCGCTTCCTTTGCTCCGGATGATCGCAGGACTGCCGCTGGTAGAGGACGTTGTTGTGCAAGGAGACAAGATTCAGGTAACGCTGAAGACAGGACACGCCGACGACCATAGTTGAAAGCCGTCACCTTGGCTCCAGAAACAGTACCTGTACTGGCCATTCTCTCGAGTTGAACCGTCCCTTGAATGGCCAGTTTTACTTTGTGTTCTCCCTCCAGCAGGTTGTAGGCCCCGCGCCCGCGTGAAGTCGCTGAGACTTTATCCAGCCCGTCTGGAACTAAGAAAGGGCACCAGCCACCGCCATATCAATTAGCGGTTGCAGTGCCCTTTTTAACTACCTCATCTTCCCTATCCCGTTTCTATTGTTTGGTAACGCTATTTCACGCGTTGGAAGCCTAGCATAAGTATCGCCTACGATTATGTCAATACCTGAGGATGGCGACGAATCTCAAGTACCAAACGTTTGTGGACAAAGGGATGATGTGCAGCACGCCAAAGAACTTTCAGCATTGTTGACTATCTAGTATAATATTGGTGAAGGAAACTTTGAGAGGCTGGGATGGGTGATATGAAGAGCGCTCGTGAGATAGCGATGGAGAAGGTGGAGAAGCTGGAAGGGGCGACCGAGGAGGAGCGTCTGCGGTGGAAGTATGTCCCCGAGGGAGAAAAGCTGGCTGCCAGATACCTCAAGGAGAAGTGTAATTTACTGGCTGAGCTGACCAACTATGAAGAGAAGGCAAGTCAGTATGTTATCCATGGTGCTTCTGAGATACTAATCAGAAATATCAACTTACCCAGGGGCGATTCAGCCAGAAAAAACAATAAACGGGTGATGGATGGGCTCAAGATTTTGAAGCGGGACAAGGCAAGTGTGGAGAATGTCTATAGCAAGATGAGGCGCATCTTCGAACACTATCAAGAGCAGGGTGAACAGCAGCGAAAACAGGCTTATCAAACATTAAAGACCGAATTTGAGGCCAGGGTGCGGCAGGCGATGCAACAGCAGTTAGGGACACTCGCCGGAGTCAAGATAGATGTAGAACGGCAGCCCCAGTTCCAGGAGGAGTGGCGCCGGGTGCTGGGTCAGCTAGACTCACAGTATTATCAGCATTTGGATGAATATAAGCGGGAACTGTTAGCTATTACCTAGGCCGTGCTGACTCCGCTTGTCGAGAGGGAATGATGGATATTGATGACGAGAGGATTAGATACGCAGTGACCAACACTGAGATATTAAGGTTGCCGAAGCAGAGCCTGGCTACCTTTGGCACTACCAATATTCACTACTACCTGGTCACTGAACCGGCCTACTCCGAGTTTATCGAGCAGGTTACCGAGACAGTGGTCAGGGAGGGCAAGGTAATTGCGGAAAGGCCGAGAATTGTCACCCCCTATTATCTCTCTCAGCTTGACGGGTTCAGCCCCGATGCCAGAGAGTATTTTGATATGCTGGTCAAGACCTACGGTCTTGATACCCCCGGGCTGTTTTATACTTACCGGAATGAGCCTAAAGAGCTTACCATTGTCTCGGATAGTCTGCCATCGGTGGTGGGTAAGTTGAACGCTGAGATTGACAAGCGTGGCGATCCGCTGACCTCGATTATTAAGGGTGAGGATGAGCTGTGGGATGTGTCACTACTGAAGTTCATCTATGAAATGACCAGGAGCTCCCTCCGAAATAACCTGACGCAGATGGGTAGCCGAGGCCTGTTAGACATTGACCGCAGTGGTGTTCCAGTTGATGCCAGGGTGAGGATAGAGGAGCTTTTCACCAAGGTAATGACCGGTGAAGCGGAACCCCGTGACTTGAAGGATGAGCTTTACCGTTGGGATTTGTTTCAGGAGTATGAGGACCGATTCTATGCCATTTTCAAGGAGAGACGTTATAGATAGATAGATTACCCCCGAATGATAATAAGACCACCAAGCGAGGCGAACAGCTTTCTGCTCCCGGTAACAATTGGCTGCTCTCACAACAAGTGTACCTTCTGCGGCACCTATATTGGGGTCAAATTCAGGATAAGGTCGGTGGGGGATGTTAAGCAGGACATCGATAGGGTGGCTCGGAACTATAGCTGGAGCCTGCGCCGGGTATTCCTTGAAGAGGGTGATGCCCTGATTTATCCCCAGCGGCACTTGGTTGAGGTATTAAGACATCTGAAGGAGAGGTTTCCTCATCTGGAGCGGGTGGCTACCTATGCTACGCCGCAGGCAGCGCTGATAAAGAGTGTCGACCAGCTTAAAGAGCTGAACCAGCTTGGTCTCCAGATTGCCTATATGGGTGTTGAGACCGGAGACGAGGAACTGCTGCAGCAGGTTGATAAAGGGGTCACCTGTGCCCAGATAGTTGAGGCCGGAAGGAAGCTAAGACAGGCGGGGATTACCCTTTCCGTTACTGTAATACTGGGCCTGGGTGGAATTGACGGCAGTGAGGAGCATGCTTTGAAGACCGCCAAGATACTGACTGATATTGACCCTGATTTCGCTGGTACTCTGACCACACTGCTTATCCCCGGCAGTCCGCTGCATAAGGACTGGGAGGAGGGTAGGTTCCCCCTCATCTCCCCATTCCGGTCGTTAGAGGAACTGAAGCGGATAATAGAAAACGCCAGCTTCACCGATTGCTTCTTTACCGCCAATCATGCTTCTAACTACCTGCCAATCAAGGTGCGGCTTCCGGAGCAGAAGGCGGAGGCAATCGGGCTTATCGAGGAAGTGTTGGCCAAGAGGGACATGTCCTTGCTCCGCCCCGAGTATGCCCGAGCCAGATAGTCAAAGTCGGCAGAGGATAATGTAGGGACACTGGCACCGGTTTGGCTTTACCTTCCCCCCGTTTGGCTTCTGGCTTAGCGGTAAATAGGGAACTGGAAGAGCTGAGGAAGAGCGATTAATAAATGGAGGCAGAGTACGGAGGTTCTATGTCATGGAAATAACCGAAATTGAGGCGAGGGACCTCTCTGAGGCTTGGTTTCTTTGTCTAGGAAAGACCTATATTTACGGTCGTAATTATAAGATTGACCGGGGAAGCTATGCCGGTCAGCGCCGTAAGGAGCTTGACTTTGTCATCGTCCAAATCAGAAATCCAGCAACAAGACCGTTAACCCCGGATGTACCCCAGGGTGTGCCGCCACCGACCTCTATGGAATATGTGCAGGGTTATCTTCCGTATCTTATGACGGCACACAAGAGGGAAGGTGAACAATACACCTATGGTGAGTATTTGGAAAAGCAGATACCAGCGGTCATCAAAATGTATAAGGAAGACGGCTATAACACCAACCAGGCGTTTATGGCAGTGGGGGATGCTGATTCGATAGAATTGCATGATCCTCCGTGTTTGCGGGGGATAGATACGAGGGTCCTTGATAATAGACTTCACTTTTTTGTCTATTTCCGGTCCTGGGATTTGTGGGCGGGCTTCCCGTCGAACCTGGCGGCAATTCAGTTGTTGAAAGAATACATGGCAGAGGAGATCGGGGTTGGCGATGGCGAGCTAATCGCTATGAGTAAGGGTTTGCACCTTTATGAACATGCGTGGGGCCTAGCTGAGATTAGCGCTAGAACGAATTATGAAGCAGAGCTGCTTAAGAAAGGGCAGCTTGGATTTCCGTTCTTATAGAGCAAGAGCCAAGGAAGGAGATGAAAGATAGAACAGCCGTGGGTTTTTCTCTGCTCAATGCCAGCCCGAATCAGGCTGACGTGTAGCGCTAGCCACTGACCCTTCTTGCCTTATCTGGGGGTTCTTTACTGGCCTCACCCGCTTAATCCCACTATCCTTTAAGGAGAGGGGAACAGATTTTATAGAGGGGTTTCGCCCCTCTCTTTCCTACACTCCCCCTTCCCTTAATAAGGGAAGGGGGTCAGGGGGATAGGTTGCTAAACAATCTCTTGTCTGGACACTTTACCTTCCGTTGGGATAGGATTATTATAGCATTGTTATAACAGTGGGGCGAGGCATAAAGGATGGGGTTGGTAAGAAATCACTAACAATGGAGGTTACAAGTGGACAATATTGGTATTGCTTCCGACATGATTTCGGAGTCAAGCCGAATCGTCGTCTTTACTGGTGCCGGCATTAGTACCGAATCGGGAATTCCTGATTTCCGTAGTCCCGGGGGGATTTGGAGTAAATTTGATCCTGGGGAGTTCACCTATCAGAGGTTCTTGTCGAGCCAGGAAAGCCGGGAAAAGTACTGGGAGTTTTCAAAGTTAACCTGGCCCGATATAGCAGTGGCCAAGCCCAACCGCGGTCATCATGCCCTTGCTGAACTCTACCATATGGGTAAGCTGGACTGTGTGATTACCCAGAATATTGATGGTCTACACCAGAAGGCTGGGGTTCCCGAAGAAAGGGTGATTGAGCTGCACGGAACATTGAAGTGGGTTAATTGCCTTCAATGTGGCCAAAGATATCCCAGAGAGGAAATCCAGGCGCGGGTTGAGTCCGGGGAAAAAGTTCCCCTGTGTGGTCACTGCGGTGGCATCATGAAGCCGGCGACCATTTCCTTTGGTCAGCCAATGCCGGAGAAGGAGACACGTGAAGCTGAGCGAAGGTCGGCTGCCTGCGACCTGTTACTGGTTGCTGGTTCATCGCTGGTCGTCTATCCGGCGGCTCAGATGCCACTGATAGCCAAGGATAGCGGTGCCAAACTGGTCATTGTCAACCTGGAGGCAACACCTCATGACCAGTATGCTGATGTGGTGATTCAGGAGCGGACGGGAGAAGCCCTGTCTCAAATAGCGGCGCGGGTAGCGGCAAAACGTAAGGAATAGCACTGCTGTTCCGTCAATTTGCATTGGAGTGGGCTCATACCGCAATTACTTGTCCCATAATTGTCCTCAATCTGGTGTGAAAGGAGGCTGGAAAAAGGTGTATGACGTGATTGTGGTTGGTGCTGGTCCCGCAGGGAGTGTTGCTGCCAAGAGGTGTGCTGAATATGGGTTGAAGACCCTGATACTGGAAAAGCGCCGGTTACCCCGAGACAAGGTTTGCTCGGGGATGATAATGGGTCCGGTAGCTCATGCTGTTATCAAGGAGGAGTTTGGAGAGCTGCCGCCGGCGGTATTGACCCAACCCCCACAGCTATCTGGCTACATGTTTCATGTGCCGGGCATTGGCAGTGAGAAGCTTGACAATTTCACCCGGTTAACCTGGAGAAGAAATCTGGACTACTGGATGAACCAGAAGGCTCAGGCCAGCGGTGCTGAAATCTGGCAGGGTGCCCGGGTCGTCGGTGTTGAACAGCAGAAGCAGGGCTTTTCGGTGGTGATACAAAGGGATAAAGAGCGGCAGGAACTTGATGCCCGGTTCATTGTTGGTGCTGATGGCGGTGTCTCTGTAGTCAGGAGTCTACTATTCCCGGAGCTTGAGTTGAGGTATGCCCAGGTATATCAAGAGCACCATCGCCAGGAGTTAGACCTGGATAAGGCGTACTTCCACTGGTTCTATCCGGCGGAGCATTTCCCGGAAAGTTTTAGCGCCCATCATAAAGATGGTCTCCTCATCCTGGATGCTGGTGGCAGAGTTGGCCGGATGAAACAGGTCATGGCAAGGGCCAAGGATTTTTTGGCCAAGAACTACCAGTTTGACGCCAGCCAGAAACCGGTTTGGCGGGGTGGCTGCCTGGAACCAGTGCTTTACCGGGACGTGGTCTCTTACACCTTCAGGCCGGCTCGGGGCAATGCCTTACTGGTGGGTGATGCTGCTGGTTTACTGATACCGGTTAGCGGTGAGGGTATCGGCGTTGGCATGAAGAGTGCTCTGTTG
>SDBU01006928.1_pt1 | contig 13216 bp, 14 predicted proteins | sample 2277071 | NCBI WGS metagenome assembly SDBU01 (sample SAMN10397929, study PRJNA504765) | marine sediment metagenome | isolation source: marine sediment core GS08_GC12, 126 cmbsf | place: Arctic Ocean: Gakkel Ridge, Loki's castle | collected 2008 | reverse complement strand
AAAGCTAAGGACCTGAATAGTGTTGAAATGCATGATGGGATTCCTCATTTTGTTGCATTTTTAGCACCCAGTGATTCCCCGAAAATAGAATCGCTTATTCGTCGTATTAAGCAACACATCAAAGATAATATTCAGAAGTGTTAGTGTTCGTTTTGGCTAACATCTTCTTAATAACTCCTTGGCAAAATAATCGCTGTCTCTTTCCCGAATGAGCGGAGTTAGGCCGCCTTATTAGCCTAGCGTCACCCAGGAGTCGGTTCAGCCAGTAGAGAAACCAGACTGGAAATCAGAATAGCGATGGCTTTCTATTTTGAAGTTGCTTCCACTCTTCTTCGATTTGCTTATAAGTCACGAACCTACAGTTGTTTTCACGTAATTGAAAGAAAGAAGGTCTTAATAGCTCGTTATCGAATCTTTCGTTGTTTGATTCATCGGAAACCACGATAAATTGGACTTTGCCGACAGGATAACTATCTGCTATATCATTAAGGCGTAGTAATCCCGAATAAATGATAGGGGTATGTTCAACTTCAAATGCGTGAGTTAGTACATTACGTTTGCTGTCGAAGAACAGAACGTCAATTCTTTTAGCTATCCCTAGAATATCATCTGTGTGGAATTTGGGTATGTCATTGAGGATCTCCGAAAGGTTTTCCTTTATCTTTCCCTTATCATTTGTTGCAATATGAACCCTAAATCCGTTTTTTATGCCCCACTCTGCAATTTGATGCTGTACACGTAAATGTTTCCTGTACCCTGCTAGTCCAGTCTCATCCTCTTCCACTATGCTCCCCTGTTCTGCTGCAGCAGTCAGCGCGTTCTTAATCGTATTGTAGTCCTCTTCAGTAAGTAATCTTATAGCGTTAAATATGCCACGTAACTTTAATCCCCAATGCCGTGGATCAGAAAGATCCTTAAACAAATTGAGAGACCCAACCAATGGTTTAAAATCATAAGGCTCATCAAGCTCTATGACTGGTTTGATTCCAAATTGAAACGGGGATTCGGGCCACTTGATTTCTTTCCCATAATAAGCCTGGACGATTTCATAGAGCCCCTTGATGACTGAGTCACCACGACAATAATATACCACCACATCACCAGGCTTTATTTCGAGCACCTTTGTATCGGCAGGTAATGGATTTCCTTGACTGTCTAGAGTAGGGGAACCATCCAAACTATTTTTCCCGACAAAACCAAGCATCCTTGGATTTTCGTCGAAGGCTTCCAAATTATGTACAACAAGCCATTTATTCATTTCCCCCTCCCTTATTTCCAGTAATTATACCTTATTAGTGTGGTGAATACTCATTATCTTTCTTAACGTCCTGCTAATAGCTTTACCGACCTCCAAAATAACGTCCTACCCTACTAACAGGAGTCGGTTCAGTCAGTAGAGGATCTCCTTATCTTGCCTGTGGTGGTATAATGCTGCTAATACTAGCTTCTCTCCGGTTCAAACAAGAATAGGAGGTCAACATAAATGGCAAAGATTGGGCAACAAGCACTTAAAGAGGTCAAAATAGTATTGGAGAATTATGAGATAGAGGTAAATAAGTCGAAGCTTCAACCAAACTCCCAAAAAACATATCTGCTGCATGCTCGGAATTTTGTCCGTTGGATTGAAGGTTATTTCACGCCGGGTGGTACTCTTTAAATAACTGTCGAGTCTGGAAAGCCGCAAAGCCTACGATGAGAGTGGTGCGAAGTCACTCTCCTCTCTTTGGTTATATATACACCTGGGAACTGGCGGCTACTTGATTAACTTCCTTAATATCTTGCTAGTAGCTTTACCAGTTGCCCAAACAGCGTCAAACCTACTAACAGGACGTCGGAAAAGCCAAGTATTTATGTACATCTATATATTGACAAACATTAATAATTATAATATTATTGTATCAATACAATCATGTGATTGAGGTGATTCAATTGGGAGAATTAAGATTTTCTATTCCGGATAAACTACATAAGGAATTAAAGAAAATAGCTCTTGATAAAAGTGTCAGCCTTAAACAGTTGATTACTGATATATGTAAATTATATACTAAAGATGCTATTAAGTACGGAGGTGACTCAGATGGCAGACAAAGTTAGGGCAACTATTATGACAGTAATAGAAGCGAGTAATGAGCCTGTACACCGTACTAGACTCGTAAAACTCATATATTTGGCGGATAATCTTTACTATGAACACTTTGGAGAGACAATAACAGGATTAAGCTATATGTGGGATGATTTTGGTCCAAATACCATTAGTAATGCCGTTGCTAAAGAAGCTGATAATCTTGTTCAAGATGGCTACGCATGTATGAAAATGGGTACTAGTATGTATGGAGGTGAAAGTTATCTATACAATGTGGGACCAAAGAAAATAGAAATCCCAGATGAAGTACTGAACCATCTTGAAAGACAGATTTTGCTTGACACGGTGAATCGGTTTAAAGGAAAACCTCTTGGTCAAGTAGTTACAGCATCAAAAAAGACTAAGCCGTTTAGAGAAGCAAGTCAGTATGAGGTTCTGAATATGAGTCAATCGTCTGACTATCAAAGCTTGTTGAATAGTATCACAAGTGATAATAGAATCATGTCAGAAATAAAAGAAGCAATCACGAGTGGTGAAGAAGCCGAGGGGATGGAGCTACAAGAGGTGAAGCAAAAGTATGGCATATCAATGCAAACTTCTCAAACCAGCGTTGAAGTTCCTCGATAAACAAGCCAATTCTTCCGAGAGGCAACAGATAATTGAGACCATAGATGAAATATGTGCTGACCCTCAGGCTACATACCCGGATGGAAAAACTAAATTCTATTTTCCTGCTTTGCCAGCAATACTTACTATCTACATAAAAGCCGACTGGTGGATCATTTACCATAAGGCAACTGAGTCACTTCTTCATATCATCCACATAGGGCGTAAATCCGAAAAGCCTCACATACGAAACTCTTCATGAGATTCAACCATCAATGTAACGGTACAAACATCGCCTATAGTTTACCTAAAACCACTTGTCTTAAATAGTGAAAATAGTTATCTGCTAAGTAAAATACTAATTGCCCCTTTAGTGAAAAGTCAATCGTACGTGCAAGAAATCAGATATGCCTACGTCCTACTCTACTAACAGGACGCCGGAAAAGCCATGAAACAAGGTAAAGGATATTTATTTGTAATTTGACTAGGTATTTGTAGTAATTGGGATTATAATAAATTGGTGATAAATGAGTAAAATCCGAAGAAATATTTACTCTATCGAAGAAAAAATCGTTAGAAGGATATGAGAGAAGTAATATCAGTTACTGAAGGAAAGTATAGAAATCAGGTAGTGCAATATGATCCAAGTACTATATTGGAGCTATGCCACCGTTTGAGCCTCAAACTGCTAAGGGAAAACAAAAATATTATTGGAGGTACTTGGCCCTATGGAAGAGGTGGCGTCAGACCACGCAAGACTTTCCATATTACGCAGCATAAAATAGCATTATTGGCTATGATAACATTACAGAATCACAAATATGCGCATGGTAGAGAGCCCAGCAATAAAGAATTCGTAGCTTTGGTAAATAATGTCTCTACAATTGATAACCCTACTGACAAGATAAAACCTTCAGACCCAGAAGAAGCAATATTAAGCATTATGGTACCTCTAGCGTACCAGCAGTTTCCATTTCAAGAAGGTAGTTATAACGTGATACCAAGGCACCTACTAATGTATCGCTATCCGAAAGTTCAATCTCCTGCTCTTAAAATCGATAATGAAGCTTACAAAAACTTCGGATTGCATATCCATGAATACCTAACAATTGGTAGCGCCTTTTACGGAGCATCCTTGGCGCACTCCGCATTTCCTCGCTCATTCATTGAGAATACAACTGTTGTGAGTATGAAGAAATATCTAACACCGGAGAAGGTTGAGAAATTCTTGGCTAGGACTTCTGCTGACTTCGATACTTTTCGTACAATGTGCATGCAGGAGATACATGATTATCCCGATAGTGGCACCTATAGATTTAATACCCTATTCGATCGTCCTATCATCATTAGAAAAGACGGAAGGTTTTGCATTCCTGTTCCAATGTTGGTTCCGTATGTAATAACAAAAGGGCTTTATTACGATTTCCTAGAGCTATTCAGTAGTGAAACTGGAAATCGCTTCGCCGATTGGTTTGGCCATGCATTTGAATATTATGGGGGCTTGATATTAAAAAAAGCATTAGGAAAACAAAGTGTTTTTCCAGAGCCTGTATATGGTAAAGAGCAGAAACGAGGGCCTGATTGGACTGTTATTCAGGGGAATTCCGTAATTGTTTTCGAATTTCGCTCTGGCAGATTAAATAAAAAAGCCAAGATATATGGTAATTACACGGAGATATCCGCATTAGTGAAACGTAATATCATAGAAACTTTGATAAAATTACCAGGTAAGATTGAAGATATCAAATCTGGATTGACCGACATTCCTTCAAATAGTGATATGGAGTTCTTTCCTTGCATAGTGACTTACGAGCCACTCTATCCTAATCAGCTTTTCCACAGGATATGTAGGCATGAAATGAAGAAAGAAAAGATTTCAGAATATGATTTTGAACTTATGTCGATAGAAGACTTAGAATGGTTACTATCTTGGGCTCTATATGAAAGTCCAGTTGATTTTCTACGGGCTAAAAGGAAAAATCCAGAATGGAAAGATATGGATGTAAGGCAGTTGGTAGGAATAAAGATGAAAGAAAAAGGGATAACGAATCTAAGGGCCCCGTTTTTAGACAAAGTATTTAATAAATTCTGGCAACAGACAGTCCCAGAGTTGTCTCAAGAGTTCGGAAAGCACTAAGACCAGAGAGCGGAGTTAGGCTGCCTTATTGGTCTAACATCCCCCAGGAGTCGGTTCAGCCGATAGAGAATCCGCTTGTCTTACTTATACTCATAGTTGTCTCTGGCTTATCCCCTAAGCTTCCTAGCGTGCGCTCAAGCTCTGTGAATTTTCCTCGACTTTTTAATGTCCCGTTCCTGTTGTTTCTTGACAGCCTTTTGAGGGTCACTAACACGGTCATCTTTCCGTGGAGCCAATTCCCGACTTACTCCCACTATGGGAATATCTTCCTTTCGAGCCATTTTATTAACCTCCCTTGTATGCTCGCTCATAGCTGCCCCTACACCAAATGTTGCTGTTCCTCTATACTCTTACGGTGCCGCTGCGCCCGCTTGAAGGTGGCAGCCGGTGCCATGCGTGGGTACTGGGCTTCCTTTCCCTCCAGCAATTCCTGGATAGTAAGTATTTGCAGGCAGGGATACTGGTTACCTGGGAAGTGCTCTGGCTCGTAGAATCCACTGGTGGCAGCCTCCTGTAACATAGGCCTTGTTGGCTCCTCCAAGGTGATAAACACACCAATGGGAGCATTCTCCCGCTCCATATCACCTTTGAGTGTAGCTATGTCGCTTCTTTTCACACCTCCGCTCTTTACCTGAACAATAATGGTCTTAGCCTTGCCACTGTTATCATCAAAGAAATTGATATAGCCGTCCACGCCTCGGTCAGCACCCTTGCGCTTATCATGCGCAGGGCGGGCGTCCACCAGACCCAAAGCCCACCATTCAAACTGATAGCGGTTTTCCTCTGCAAGTGCACGGGCACTGGAGAGGTCTTTAGGGTCACCGATAACTTCATAAGGCGATAGTTCCGAGCCAAAGGTATCATGAAGCCGATGTCGCATAAGACTGATAGCTAGGTGAGTGATGTCTATACCAACCCAGCGGCGCTTCAGGCGCTCCGCTACAGCAATTGTAGTCCCGCAGCCACAGAACGGATCAAGTACAAGGTCACCCTCGTCACTACTAGCTTTAATGATGCGTTCAAGCAAAGACTCAGGTTTTTGGGTAGGGTAGCCGAGGCGTTCGGGGTCGTTTGCGTTAAGAATGTTCATCGGCCACCAGTCTTCAGGCACTTTCCCTAAAGGATGCGGTTTATAAACCTTGTCAGTCCCTCGGTGCTTTCCCCACATCGCATCGTCTTTACGACCTATACCTTCGGCTTGATAGGGAATACGAACTGGGTCAGGATAGAATAGATAATGGTTGGTCTTAGAGTAACGTAAGATTACATCGTGCCGATTGCCGAAATCTTTGCGTGATGTTCCGCCGCCACGATAACACCACACAATCTCATTTCTGAAGTTCTTTGCCTCAAACACCGCATCCATTAGCAATTTCAAGTAATGACTGGCCGTTGAGTCACAGTGCAGATAAATACTCCCTGTTGGCTTCAGCACCCGGTGCAGCTCTACCATGCGCTGCGCTATCATTACCAGGTAAGCCATCATGTCATTCTGACCTAGAAACGTCCGCATTGCCTGTGAGAGGTCAGCCAGCTTCTTGGAGCCTTTCTTCACCACTTCCTGATAGGCATATTCGGATTCCATGCCCCAGTGCCAGGTATCCTCAAAGGCGGTTATCTGTGCGGCAGACCTTTCACCAGACTTCTCTTGAAATAGCACATTGTAGGTGGCGTTGGAGTTGAAGGGTGGGTCAAGGTAAATCAGGTCAACACTCTCATCTTGGACGTGCTGGCGCAGTATGTCCAGATTATCCCCAAAGTAGAGCTTGTTTTTCCAGCTAGGTGGTGTCATATCATTCATACCATAAGCCAACTAGCTAGCGCTGTCAATTTCCCCCTCTCATGGTGCTCAATAATCCTGTTTACCGTCACCGCTTCACGCTCAAGCCGTAGCTGGCTTTGACGTCGGATTTTCCTTGTTTATTGCTCCTATTTGATATATAATCGGTTGCACAACATAACTCCTCTTGAACCGGAGTGTGAGAATGGCAAAGAAGAAAGTTTTTCTCAGCTTTGATTTCGTACCTAACTATACATATTGGTATATTATGTATAGTGGCTTTATAGTTATAATAACGAACCTTTTTGTCCCAAATGAAGCAAAACGGACGTTTGTTACCTAAATGAACATTCTGAGTAAGTTTTTATCAGCACCTGTCGAACCCTAAATATCAGCTCCCAATTGCCAGGGGTTCACCCCAAACCCCAAATTTCTATGTCGACCGGGGCGTCCTAACACAAGTGTCGAGGCGGCGATGAAGGTATGACGCGATGGTAAGTAAATCTAAGGCGTCTTGCTCTGAAATGGGCCACTTTACCTTAGGAGCGTGTGCTGTAACGTTGCGGAAGACCCCGAACATCCCCTTCATCAACTGCATCAGGCCAATATGCTCACTGCGTTCGGTCTCAGTCTGAAGGCTATTGAATGCCAAGAGTGGCATCACCTGTTTCCCAATGCCAAAGGCCCGGTCAACAAGTTCTGAGCCGTCTCCGTCCACTTCTGCCTTCTCCCTTACTTTGTCTGCTACACTCTTTGTCGCCTCGAAGACAGCATGAAAGTAGTTTGCTTGAAGGAGTTCCGGGCGACAAAACTTCAGCACATCGGGATGTACCCCGCGACGAGACAACTCTGAACGAAGGCGTCCTGCAGCTTCTTCGGCTTCAGTGAGTGTATGGACTGGTTGGGCACGTAACCGCAACTTTCCGTCTTCTCCCAGTGAGTAACCACAAAAGGCTAAAATTGTATTTAGGGTATTACGTCGAGAGTCAAAGAGCACACGGTTAACTGTATACCTCACAGGGTTCATTGCTTCTTGGATAAACGCACCCACGATGTTACCAGATCGCGTTTGAGCTTCACGCTTAGAGAGGGCTTCAAAAAGACGATGCCGCTTGGTCATGGTAGGCATTGGGTCAGGAATACTCAGTCGTGCCAAGATGCTACCTATCTCGCTACCTGTGAGCCCTTTGCTTGTATCAGCAAGGACACCGCAGATACTCTCTAGTTCCGAATGTGAAAACTTAGCAATGGCAGGCATCACCACCCCCCTATTGAGTTCTTATCCCAAAGTCATCTCGACTGGTACCTTCAGCAGGCTATCCATAGTTGTTCTGCAATATTCCTTCCGAGTGCGGCGCCTTTTAAACCTACAATACCTCTTGAATGTAATTATAACACGTCCATGCCGCATCATCTTGTTTGGCAGAGCATGACTAAACAATTGTCAATTACGTGCAGTGACAAATCAGGTGTAAAAGAGTGCTGAAGGTACAATTATGTATCAAGAAGGTATTGGGCATCTCCTGAACCGTGTGACCAGCGTAAAGTGCGGGGCAGATGAGCTGTCTATTTCGCACGATTGCTCATAACTATTAAATATGATCGAGCGCAATCTTGCTGTCTCCACCGTCATAGCGCTGAACAGAAAGCCAAAAAGTTCAATAAATCCGGAGTATTGACATTGCATCTGGGAATAGTATATTGTTCATACCACAATCATCATAAAGGAGATAAACCCAATGCAAGCATACTGTATGAAATGCCGAGCCAAGAAGGAAATGAAGGATGCCAAAAGCATAACAATGAAGAATGGTAAGCCAGCAACTCAGGGAACATGCTCAACTTGTGGAACCAAGATGTTCCGAATTGGTAAGGCTTAATTAGTAGGTTTGAGCCTAGATGATAAGGGGTAGGATACTTATAAATACGGTACCTGCCCCTTATTGTTCATCACACAATTCATCTAATTGTTATGGTGCCACTAAAATAGAAAAGGCCGGGAGAATCTCCCGGCCTTACTACGGCCAAATACTACTAAATCTTTGGTTAAAACTTTAATGGGAAAGACTTCTCAAAAGTTTTACCTTTTGAACGGAATGGTAGGCCGTACAGATCTCGAACCTATGACACCCTGATTAAAAGATACAGGAGGTTTGTCCCTGAGAGTAACGATAAGTAATCCTTAATACCGTTCTGTTTGAGAGTTAGCTTCAGGTGGTACCGTTTGGTACCACCTTGTCATTTATGGTGGTGAAAAGTTCGTTAGCAAAAATGTTAGCAAAAACTGATGATTTAGCTAGTGAGCCGTCATTCAATTTGCTTTCTTCTTCGTTTTTTTAGCGGCTTTCTGCTTGTCAAAATCTTCCTGACTTAGAGGCTCGCAAAGCAGTAATTCTCCATTTTTAACCTTTATAGTAAAAAGGGCTTTGCATTCCCGACATCTAAAAGGTCCCTGGAAAACGTTATTAGCGATGAAAAACCCACTCTCCGTATTACAGGCCGGACATTTAATATTAACCTGCATCAGATTACTACTCCCCCTTCCGCTTTATTTCCACAGTATTATTCATTCACCAGTTTATCAATGCTCAACTCAAAAGGCAAATGCTTCACACTATTTATGAGATTATCTGAGCCGCCAGGGTCTCAAACACTGAACCTGCTGATTAAAAGATACAGGCGTATTGTACCGCCTAGTGAAAAATAGTAACTCTTAATACCTTTCTATTGACGATTTAGCTTCTGGTGGTACTGTTTAGTACCACCTTGTTATTTATAGTGGTGAAAAGTTCGTTAGCAAAAATGTTAGCAAAAGACAACTGCAATGTCTAAGGTTCCTCACCTTATTGGAGTATTGACAAAAACAGTTCGTACAATTAAAGTTTCACCAGACGAGTTGTGCGAATATCATTGATGGCACACATTTACCCGGACAAGAGTGGTATTAGGTTGGTGCAATACGATGTCAGTGCCGTATGCTAAGGTAATTGTCAATCCAGTTGCCGGTGGTTGCGAAGTCCGAAGACAATGGCCACGGATTAGCAAACAATTATATGACGTTGGTCTATTATTTGACTGTGAATTTACTAGAGGCATCGGTCATGCCACAGAAATAGCCAGACAGGCTACCGATATTGGTTATCGCTGCCTGGTAGTTGTCGGCGGTGATGGAACGATTAATGAGGTAGCCAATGGGATACTGTGTTCAACCCATGCGGAAAGCACAATTCTTGGTATTGTAAGTGCTGGAACGGCGTGCAACATTGCCCGTTCCCTGGGTATTCCTCTAGATTATTTGAGTGCTTGCTCTCTCTTGGTTGGCCAAGGAAGGGCTTTAATTGATGTTGGCATTGTACATTTTCAGAGCCAGGGGAAACCATTACAGCGCTTTTTTCTAAATGTAGCCGATGTAGGTTTTGGGTCTGCAATCGTAGATTCATGGAAGCGTCTACCCAGCTTCTTTGGTCAAAGAATAAATCATAAAATGCGTATAGTTGAAGGCTTAAGGTGTCTAACTACGTATCGAAATAAATTATCAGAACTTCATATTGGGGACAATGTAGCAGTTAGTTGTAGCTGCGATGTAATCATAGCTAACGGACAATATTTCGGGGATGGAATGCAAATAGCTCCCCATGCCAGTATGGATGATGGCTTGCTGGACGTAGTAACTGTTGGTGATGTAGGTAGATATGAGCTATTAAAGATATGGCCAACATTATATAGTGGAAGTCATATTACACACTCCAAAATAAGAGAGCGCAAAACAACACGTATTGCGATTGAGTCCGATGAGCACCTTCTAGTGGAGGCAGATGGCCTTATCTTTGGAGAGACTCCAGCGTCATTCTGTGTAATCCCGTCCAAACTAACAATTATCGTATAGCACAAATAGGTATACTTTGAAGTTCGTTAGCAAAAATGTTAGCAAATGATGATGGGGTCGAGTGTGAGCCGTGTGGGTCTCGAACCCACGACACCCTGATTAAAAGTAATCTGCTACTAATTTGCTACTGAAGGATTAAGGCTATAAAAAACTTTAGCTTCAAAACAGCCTTACCAGTAATAATAGGTTTTTACCGTTTTGTAGCTAAAACCACTGTTTTTAATAGCTCACTTTGAATCCGAAGACCGATGCTCTGTCCGCTGAGCTATAGGCGCGTGTCATATTTTGAAACTAACTTTATACTTTAGTAGCTACCCTAACGATATTGTCACTGTTTTAGCTAACGTAAAGCTAACCAAGCTTTCCAACAGCCTCATTTTTAGCCTCATTATACTTGGTGCTAAAAGCCTCGTCAAAGCGGGCGGCTGCTGCTTGCTGGAGCCATTAGTCTTTGGGTCATTGAACGTGCAGACGCCACGTCGTTTATACAGGGTCTAGCTAATAGAGATACTCATCAGGTCTAGATCCAAGTCACGTCATCTTAAACCCAGTAATTTAGCTTGGCGAAGCCCCGCGCTCCCCGCAGGTCAGACTACACCTCTTGCTGCTTGAACCTTCTTGAGACCACTATCGTCAGGATAAGCATGAGCACAATAAGTCCCGCCAGAATGGAGACCTCAAAGACGATGTCAGACCAAGTACCGCCCTGTTGGCTGATTTCCACAACCGGCTGAATGATATAGTATGTGGGGAAAATCTTGCCTATCCACTGCGGTATCTGGGGAAACATATAGACAACAACCGGTGCAAATAGAAGCAGTCCCGCTCCCTTGATGGTGGCAAATAATGTATTGATATCCTTAACCAGTAACCCGAGCAGCAGACCAAATAGCGCTGCCAGCACGGCACCCAGACCGAGCACTATCATCAGTAATCCGGGTTGCACGCCAAAAGCCTGGTTCAGGAGCATGATGACGATGGTCACCACCAGTGCCAGGATTACACCCATCAGTCCTTTTGCGGCGAGAATATCTCCCAGTGTGGTCGGTGTGATTGCCAGCGCCGTAAGTGTACGTTTCTGTTTCTCATCCACAAGGAGGCTTGCCGGTACCATGATGCCTCCTATGATCACAGCGTAGAGAAGCACAAATGGGAGCAAGCGGTCGTTCCAGGGCACACTCTGAGTATCACCTAGTATGGTCGTCTCAATATGAACCGGCACCTCCTGACCAGCCAACTGGCGCACGGCGCTGTTAATGCTTGCCAACAAGATACCACGGTTCTTGGCCAGACTCTCTCCCCATACGTAGGCAGGCAGGACGATAGCGGTGCCACGTGATACCTCCTCGTCGAAATTCTCAGGTAAAGCCAACCCCATATCCACGGCGCCGGTCTCGACTGCCCTCTTGAGGTCATCAGCTGAGGCGTACATGCGGGTCTGCACCGAATCAGATACCGATACCAGGTCCACCAGGCGGGAATCACCCTGGTCAGTGAGGCCTAGCTTCACCGTCTGTGAGAAGAAGGTGCCGAAGACTAGGTTTAGGACGAGGGAGATTAAGACCGGGGCGACGATTGCCATGATGAAAATAAAGCCTTTGGAGCCGTACTTGAAGTCTTTCCCTAGCAGGATGGCCACCCTTCGAATGCTCATCTAAATTTCCTCCCCAGCACCGTGATTCCGAGCCATACGAGGAAGATATCAAAACCGAGCAGTATCAACAGGTTATCCCAGATGTCACTCCACCCGGCATTGAAGTTCGCAGCCTGGTAAACGGTATCAACGAGGTAATAGGATGGGACTGCCTTGACCCAATCCGAGACCGTTCCAGGGGCCAATACACCGAATGCGGGCACGCTCAGGACGATAATCGCCGGCATGCCCCAGGCCATAACCGTCGTCATTTCCTTACTGGCGGATGCCACCAGGAAACCGATGCCAGTTGCCATGATTGCGCCGAGTAACAATGCCAGAATGATGATGAGTGGCTGCTGGCTTAGCCCACCAGTGACTGCCATGAACAGCAGGACCTGGGCAAACGCCAGACTAACGCCCATTATTAGCTTGGCTGCAAAGAGACCTCTTATTGTCATCGGCGTAATCAGCAGCGCCTGGATGGTGCGACCAACGACCTCGCTGCTTATCAGGCTGGCCAGACCGAGCATCTCCATCATTAGTATGGTGACTGCCAGCATCGGTAACAGGCGGTCCCGTGCGGGAATCTGAATACCGACCATGTCACGCCCAAGTACCTCCAGTGAAACACGGACGCTCAACATCTGCCCGGTCTGGAGATAAGCCATCTCCTCAAGTAGAACCGTAATCGAGTCCCGGAGTTCTTTCGGCGTGTCCGTGCTGAAATAGACGTCAAGCCGTCCTTTCTCTCCCGATATCAGTTTATCCATAAGGTCGGGCGGGACGACCACACCGGCGAGGTATTTGCCACCGACAATCGCCTCCTTGAGCTGCTCTTCACTTTCCATGAGCACAAACTCCAGTCCTTGGCTCTCCGCCTGTTCCAGTATCGGAGGCAGCACCGGGGCATAGACGGCCATCTCCAGTGTCTCGTCAACCGTCCGCGGCATCACGAAATAGATGGCAATATAGGCCACCAGTGCCAGAACGGTTATCAGAGCAAAGAAGCGGTTTCTGAAATAAAGTTTGAAGTCCTTGGCAATGAGCGCACTGACAATCTGCCAGTTCATTCTATAAGTCCTCGTCCA
>SDBU01006927.1_pt1 | contig 13217 bp, 10 predicted proteins | sample 2277071 | NCBI WGS metagenome assembly SDBU01 (sample SAMN10397929, study PRJNA504765) | marine sediment metagenome | isolation source: marine sediment core GS08_GC12, 126 cmbsf | place: Arctic Ocean: Gakkel Ridge, Loki's castle | collected 2008 | reverse complement strand
CAAACCAGCGTCGGGCGTGTTTCCCGTATTGATGCCCTGCAGACACAGGCAGTGTCGCTGGCCGCACAAGAAAGGCGCGTGGTCGAGCTGGGAAGGATAGCGGCGGCGTTACAGAGAATTGACGCGGGTGAATACGGGTACTGTCTGGATTGTGGCGAATTGATTTCGTCTGAACGGCTGAAGATTGATTTGCCGGCCGAGCGCTGTGTGAAGTGTGCGTCAAAGCTGGAAAAATAAAAAGTGTAGCAGGGTAGGGCTTATTATTCTGGCAACGGAACTCTCACGCCATTTTCGGCTCCAAAAAGATATTCAATCAGCTGCTTGAGCGAACATGGAGGAAAGAAGTGAGAAAATCGTTACGCAAACACCTGTCGGTTGTGGTTTCCCTGTTGTTCGTATTTCCCTTTATTGCCGGTGCGGTCGAATTTGGAACGTTCGACGGTTCACCCGACGCGCTGGACGCCTATGTCGGCAAAGGGCAATGGGTGGTGGTCAAGATTTGGGCACACGATTGTTATGTTTGTAATGAAGAAGCCCATGAATACGTTGCTTTTCATAACAAACACAAGGGAACGGATGCCGTGATGCTGGGGATTAGTATCGACGGGAAAGCCAAGGTCGAGAAGGCAAGAGAGTTTTTGCGCCGACACAGGATTCCGTATACAAGTCTGCTCGGGGAACCAGAAACTGTTGCCCGATTCTATCAGCGAAAAACGGGAAGTCCCTGGTTTGGAACACCGACGTTTATAATTTACGACCCCACGGGCAAGCTGGTTGCAGAAACGGCAGGTGCCGTTCCGACGACAACAGTCGAGAAGTTTATCGCTGGGTACACAGCCAGCAAGAAGGTGAAAAACTAAATACTACAGAGTGTTATCGCTACTGACTAACTCCCACATAATGCCGAGGCGGCAATATGCATCGCACGCACTCTGCCTGCCAAAAAGTCGATAGCGCTATCCTTGACCTGTTGGCGATAAATCGTTCCCAAGTCGGTATGCCATTCCCAGGATAATTGATCGCGTCCGGTGAAATGAGACTTGCCCATGCCGGGCAAGAGCTGGGTAAACAGTAGCCGTCAAAATAATGTGCCTTTTGCTGTTTTATGTGCAGCGGACACAGGACAAATGGTAATCTCGGTCTTCGGGACAGATTACTCATGCTTTGGATAGATAACAAAATCACCACGCTGATACCGGAAGACGCGTTGCCCGGGCGTAGCGAACCTATGCCGGTTTCAGCGATACATTTTGTGAATGGCAATTCATTGCAAGCACCGTTTCCTGACAGAACGGAAGTCATTATTCTTGGCATGGGTTGTTTCTGGGGTGCCGAGCGCAGTTTCTGGCAACTCGATGGTGTGTATTCCACGGCAGCGGGTTATGCTGCCGGATACACGCCGAACCCGAGTTACGAGGAAGTCTGCAGTGGCCAAACCGGCCATAACGAGGTGGTACAAGTAGTTTTTGATCCGCAAGCTATCAGCTTGCAGGCAATACTTAAGGTATTCTGGGAAGGTCACGATCCGACGCAGGGGATGCGCCAGGGTAATGACGCCGGGACCCAGTACCGATCCGGCATCTACACCACCAGCGCGGCGCAAAGGCAAGCGGCGGAGGCAGCCCGGCAGCATTATGCGGCGGCCCTGCAGGTAGCCGGTTTCCCTGAAATCACCACGGAAATCTTCGACGCTCCCGAGTTTTACTATGCCGAGGATTACCATCAGCAGTATCTCGCCAAGCACCCTGATGGATATTGCGGTCACGGCGGCACCGGTATTTTGTTCCTTGAATAAACAGCGGTTACCTCCTCCCTGTGGCAGCCAATCTGACTGCGTACTGCCCTTGACCGTCACTTAAGCTACATTTGTAACTACCGCATTTCGAGGTATATGGGTGGGCTGTCATCGGCACAATTCTGTATCTTATTGAGATTCCAGCAGATTTATCTCCCGTCAGTTGATTTTTCCTTTACCGGCAACAATGGCGCGTTATATGCATGGCTATTTCGGTTAAGCATTTGTTTTTTATGGTAAAGCAGTGAAAAAAAGGCTGGATATCAGAGATCTCAAGTTAGGCATGTACGTATCCGCACTGGATCGTCCCTGGCTTGAGACACCTTTTCTGTTTCAGGGTTTCAGGCTCACCACCGAAGAGCAACTGGAAACCCTGAAGCAGTATTGTGAATTCGTGGATATTGATACCGAGCTGACAAGTGAGCCGTCCACCGAAAAAACTATCGCTCGCCCGACTGCGGGATCCACTCTGCCGCTTGAAAATGAACAAGACCGCCATCGTCTCGAGTTTGAAGTACTGCGCGCGCAAGCCAATCCCCTGGCGCAGATCCAGGTCTATCCGGATCAGGTCGACGTTAATGAAGAGATTTCCATAATTCGCGATGCGTATCAGGCTTCTGTCGATTTGATACATGAGGTATTTGAGGATGCGCAAAGAAAACGGAACATTGATACTGCAGGGGTAAAGATATCAGTAGGGTTTCTTGCCGAAAGCGTTATTCGCAATCCCGATGCCCTGATGCTGTTTGCACAAATACGGGACAAGGACGACTACATTACGCAACACAGTCTACGCGTTTGTATTCTCGCGTTAACATTGGGGCGCCAGTTGGGAATGGAGCCGGGTGCGATCAAGGCACTGGGTGTGGGTGCCCTGCTTCATGATATTGGCAAGGTGCGCATTTCAGATGATATCCTGAAAAAACCGGAGGCGTTAACCAAGGCAGAGGAAGAATTAATGAAGTTGCATATTCCTCATGGATTGCAGATTCTTCGCAACCAGGCTCCAGGGTTGCCGACCGTCGCGCTGGACTTCGCCGGCTGGCACCATGAGCGTTATGACGGCAGTGGTTACATGAGTGGCGCCAAAGGAAATGAAATCAGTCAATTTGGACATATTGGCGCAATAACGGATCACTTCGATGCCGTTACCAGTGACCGCCCCTGGCGCGAGGGGGTGGCACACCATACAACATTAATGAATATGTATGATCAGCGCGGCAAGGCGTTTCACCCCGAGTTTGTCGAACAGTTTATTCGCTCCATGGGTGTCTATCCCATTGGCAGCGTTGTACAACTGAACACCGGCGAGTCTGGTGTGGTAATTACCCGAAATCGGGAACGGCACCTGCGTCCACGGGTGGTGATCGCGGCCAAGGCAGACAGCAAACTGTATCGGGCGGGGCGCATGGTTGACTTGACTAACGGTCGGTCTGCGGACGGGCGTCTGTATGAAATTGTAAGAGTGCTGGACCCCAGCGAGCACGTGATTAATGCCGTCGATTACCTGCCGGTATTGGCAGCCTGATCACCGCCCAGCCTCTCTACTACGACCCTTTCCCCTGGTTTGATCTCATGTAGTTGAGTAACATCATCATACGTATCGGCCCAGATGTTGGTTTTTGCTGCGAGCCTGATTTCCTTTCCACGGGAAATCGGCGTGGGGCCGAAGCCAATAGCGATGCAACGCCCCTCTACCCAGAATGCCAGCTCGCCCGGTTCGACAATATCACGCGCATCGGATTCCAATTCGGCATTGACCGCAACGGAAAAGTAGACTTCATCTCCCCAGGTTTGTACCACCGCACGGACGGGTAAGGCCGACAGTATTGCGCCTGCTGTGGGTGTGTCCCTGAGTGTGGCAATTAACTGGAATTTACCAATCTGAATTCTGATTTTATCCATTCTCACCCGTATTTATGATTCGACAAGAGCTGGCTAGACCCTTTTGGCCAGATGTAATTGTTGGCGGGAAACGGCATATTCTGCCCCGTCCAGCGTCAGTTCCAGTTTTTTTGGCTTGACGGACACCAGCAACCCAAATATGAATTGCTAAATATAAACATTTTCTAACAGTTACGAACAAATCCGGTTAGTGATTGGTAGTTAACGGATGTGGACCGCGGCACGTTTCTTGCTAAACCATAATGAATAAAGGCACCAATATCGAGTGTCGACTGATTCGGGGCAGAAATTGATGAATTTGGGCAGATTGGAAGGAATGCAGCAGCACGCCAACCTTCGCCTTGCGATGGGTGTGAAAATTGGTTTGTTGGTTTCCCTGCTCACCGGCACTGCAATTGCACTACTTGCAGTTAGAGGTGGAAGCACAGGTTTTGGCGATGATTCATGGCAGCTTAGAATTTTCGTGATAACCGTGTTTGCTGTGCCTGTCATCGTGATCTTGCGAATGATCGTCCAACAGGTTCGGTCATCCATAGTTCGTTATACGGAATTTGTTGATCGGTTGGGTAATGGTGAGCAGTCAGAACTGTTGGTGGAACAAAGTAGCAGGGAGTTACTGGCGCTTGGCACCGCATTAAACAAGACTCATCAGCGGCTGCAGCAAAAAGAAGCAGAGTTGCAAACAATTATTGCCGATCAAAACCAGTTTTCCAGGTTAATAGATGAATCACCAAATATCGTTTTACTTATGGATGCCGATGGCAAGGTGCAGTATCTGAATGAATATGGCAGACAAATTGCCGACGCATTTAGCCTGGTTGACAATGACATATCGGTGATATTGCCTGAGACTCCGGCCGCACTGGTGGAAAAGTGTATTGTTAATAAAAAAACAGTGAAAGAGCAGGAGACCAGTTTCCGCGACAAAATATTCCTGTGGACAATTCTGCCTCTTAGTGGAAAACCTGTGCTTCAGGCGTACGGTATGGTTGTGTCACATTCGCGAAAATCTGATTACTCGCTTCATCTTTCTGGCAGGGATGACAAAACGTCGCACTTGTATCCAATTGCAAAACATCCGGACTATCATCACCACAGTGGATCAATCCTGGTCATTGATGGTGATGACCTGTTGCAAAGCCTGATGGCGCGATATTTCCAGAAAGAAGGATATTGTGTCATCAGCGCCAGGAATGGTGAGCATGGTCTTGAACTGGCGAAACAGCGCAGGCCGGATCTGATTACGCTGGATATTATAATGCCTGGTAAAAACGGCTGGATGGTACTCAGCACACTGAAAGAAACGCCGGAACTAGCCAGCATTCCAGTGGTTATTGTCAGCAGTGTGGGCAACAAGCGTTTTGTTCACGCCATGGGTGCAGATGACTATATTCCAAAGCCAATCGACTGGAAAGCACTGGGCAAAACTGTTAACAAGTTAGCCAGAGATCACCGCAAGTCAGGCGCGCTTTAGCAAACTGTTCTTTTTTGGTTGCATTATTTATTATCCCGCTGCTATTCTAATATCCATACACTATGTACAGAAATATCAGGCGTAAGGTCTTTCGCATCGGGGAGAACTAATTGACCATAGCGTCGGACAGATTCTTGTTCCGAGGACGGGAGCACAGACCCAAAAATGGAAAATTATATGTAAATGGACCTTTAGTTATCTGCTCATGGAACAAAAACTGCCATCTTCATCGCGGCAGCCGATAGCATCTTTTCATCGGCGGCTAAGTTTACAGCTTCTGCTGGTCTTCTTTTTTCTGCTTGGTGGCGGCATGCTGATTATCAGCTTTTACTCCGCCAACATCGTATCCCAACAGGCATCTGACGAGATGCGGCATCAGGCGCAAGTGTTGGCAACCAACCTTGGCGCAACCAGTGCCGACCTCCTGTTGAGCAGGGATTACACCGCTATTGAGCACATGTTGTTGCGGGCGTCTCATTATCCCGGTATTCGGGAAATTCATTTGACTGACCAGTCTGGTAAACGCCTGGGCGACATCATAAGTGGCGGCGAATCGGGGCCTGTCGCCCGGTATGGCGGTGCACCTCTTAAACTGCCGCCCAGTGCAGAACAAAAAATTATCATTGATCACGATCGCATGGAGGTCTGGCAACCACTGATTCTGGGTAACCTGATCGGATGGGTTCATATTGTTTACAGTCTTGAAGCGGTAACTCGAATCGAGGAGGAGATCTGGAGACAGAGTATTGGCTATGGACTGATGATTCTGTTTTTTGCTGTCGCACTGATTATCCCGTTACTGAGCCGGCCCATTATTGCCATTGGCCGTTATACAGATTTCTCGGATCGTCTCGACGAAGCTACCGGGGAGCAGGTAACCGTCGATAAAAGCTCGGTTGAGCTGGATCGACTGGGCTCGGCACTCAACCGCGCCTCTGTTCGTCTCTACGAACAGGCGAATGAAATCCAGCAATCGATGATCGAGCTTGAAAAAGTAGCGGCATTTGCAGAGAACTCACCTAACATCGCCGTGTCTATCAATGCGGATGCTGAAATTACCTATATCAATCCCAGAGGTTGGGAGCTCATAAAGGACCTGGAATTGCCCGGGGGCATGATCGTGGATCTGTTGCCGGAATCACCGACGAATCTTGCTCGTCGTTGCCTGGGAAAAGGGGGGGTCTTGAGAGAAATCCCGGTTACTCACGGCAAACGTACCTTTTTGTGGACCTTTGCGCCAGCAAAAAGCCAGAAGATCGTCCATGGTTATGGCGTAGAGATCACCAGGCGCCGAATGGCAGAGGAGCAGGTTCACTCGGCTCTTATTGCCAAACTGCAGGCGGAAAATGCCAATGAGGCAAAAAGCCGTTTTATTGCCAACGTCAGTCATGAATTGCGCACTCCACTTAACGCCATTATCGGATACAGCGAAATGCTGGAAGAGGACGCGATTCTTGATGGTAGTCAGCAGTCTGTGCTCGATCTACAGCGGGTACAGTCATCGGCGCATCACCTTTTGCAACTCATCAATGAAGTACTCGATGTATCAAAGATTGAGGCAGGAAAAATCGAGGTCCACAAAGAAACATTTAATATTAACCTGTTAATTAAGGATGTCGTGGCAACGGTTGATCACCTGGTCTCAAAGAACAACAATAATCTTGTGCTTGAAACGGAAGACAGTTTGGGTGAAATGCGGTCAGATATGGTCAAGATCAGGCAAACCCTGATTAACTTGATTGGTAATGCAACAAAATTCACCGAGAATGGTGAGATAATTATTACAACGGAAAAAATTCAGAAAGAGAAGCAGGACTGGATTGAGATCAGTGTTGATGATACCGGCATCGGCATGACACCAGAGCAAGTCAATAAGCTGTTTAAACCCTTTGTTCAGGCCGACTCTTCAACCACACGAAAATACGGCGGCACTGGCCTGGGTTTGTACATTAGCAAACGCTTTTGCGAAATGCTTGGCGGTAAACTGACTGTCAAAAGTGAAGAAGGAAAGGGATCGTGTTTCACTATTCGCTTACCCATGATTCTGGAGAGTAAAGGGCAGGGCCACATAACCTCCATCGAACTGCCGCGTAAAGATCCGGCTCTGGCCAGAACAGGCGCGCCGGTTGAAGGTCATGAAAGACGCGATCATGTTGCAACACTGCTGGTGGTCGACGATGATCACCTTGTTCACGACCTGATGATGCGGCATTTTGAGCGCGTGGGCTTTCGTGTTGAATGTGCTTCGAGTGGTGCCGAAGCTATTCGAATGATAGAGGCGTCGCAGCCCGATATTATCTCTCTCGATATTATGATGCCCGACGAGAACGGCTGGATGGTATTGAGCAAGCTAAAGGATAATCACAAACTCTCTAATATACCTGTGATTGTGGTCAGTAGCGTGGGCAACGAAATAATTGCTCTTGCCATGGGTGCTCAGGCCTATGTGCAAAAGCCGGTAGACTGGAAAATATTGGTGGAAACGGCAAAGAATCTCACCAGGGGCCAACTGTCAAAACAGGACCAGGCCTAACGGACAGCAGTCATCAACTATAATCGGCGATAAACTGTTCCACATAATTGACTGACCTGGCACCGCTGAACCGTGCGCGCTCCTCGCCTCGGGAAAATAATATGATCGTCGGAAAACCGCGCACCTGGTACTGACCAGCCAGTCTCATATTCTTTCCGGCGTCTACCTCCAGCTTGGCCAGTCGTACCGGCCCTTTAGTATTACTCACGACTTTTTCCAGTATCGGTGCGATAGCAATACAAGGTGGGCACCAGTCCGCCCAGAAGTCGACCAATACCGGAAAATTAACAGACACATCGAGTACCTGTTGCTGAAAGTCATCCAGGCTCACATTTACGATGCGGGATGGCGGATTCGTGTTTTGCTGCTTCATAATGTCACGGTTGTTTGCGACTATTTATTGATTTCTTCAAGTAACCTGTTAATGGTTGTAATTGCCTCGTCGCCATCCCATACCACGCCGCCGGGTGTACCAAAACGCAGTTGGCCGTGTGCGTCCAGCAGGAAATTGCTTGGGTAGACATACACCTTCCACTCTTTGTATGCATGGCCTTTCCGGTCAAGCAAGACAGGAAAATCAAATCCAAGTTGTTTCCTGAATTTCAGGATTGCACTTTTATTTTCGCCAACATTTACGGCAAGGATCTCGAATGGCTTGTTTTCCATTATTTTGTAGAGCCTTTTCATGGAAGGAATTTCCTCGATACAGGGTGGACACCAGCTGGCCCAGAAATTTACCAGTACCACCTTGCCACGGTAGTCGGTGAGTTGTCGGTTGATACCGTCCAGGTCCGGCAGTGATAATGGTGGCGTAATATTCTTCGGCAGACGACGTAAACCGCGTAGTGTATTTTTGACTCGTTTTGTTTCTTTGACGGAACGGGCGGCGCGAGACACCGGGTTTTGAATCTTTAACAGCGCCACTGCCTGGCGGATGGCATTGGGCAATATTTTACGAGCCGCAAAATCTGCTTTACCGAGATGATCGTCGGGTCGAAGATGAAAGCCGTCAATGGCGCCGGGCAGGGTGTGAATGAATACTTGTGCGCCACCTTGCTCCAGTGTGCGTCGCAGTTCCGGCAGGCGTATGTGTGTTGTTGATAGTGTCGGCTGGAATATGTAGAGCGGCAGGTTGGTTGATTTTGCAACAGATGCATAAGAGGCTTCATTCTGCAATCGGGGTCGGGAGGCATACAGATTCGGGTGAAACAGGATCAAACCGCGAACAGCCGAAATACCGGGATTATTTTTCTGCCAGCGATGTGCCGCCTGCAATATCACCCGTGTAGCTCTTCCGGTACTCATCAGGAAGATATTTTTCTTTCCTTTATTACGCGCAAAATCAATTAACTTAACAATGTCGATGGCACGGAATTTGGAGCTGCTGCGGGAACCGTTGGCAATAAAGTAGGTGGCATGCAGATCGGCAATCCAGACTTCAATCCCGAGTTTAGCGATCTGTTGTGCCAGCACGGTTTGCGGCGGCTGAACCCCGAAGTCGGATGGAGTCCATATGATGAGTTTATCGCCAGCGGCAGAAAATTTCTCTACAGGGATTTCATCGCCTTGCGTGACTTCAACATTAAATGTGTCAGAGGCCAGCGCAGGGATTATCCAAAACGTCAACAGTACTCCGGCAAGCAAGGCTGAACCGGGATACCGCTTGAGTCGGATTAATCGAAACATGAAAAGACCAGAAAAATATTTGGAATAAACTGTCGAATTGTCTTCAGGAGTAACAGCATAACGATCAAGCTTACCGGCGACAATGGGTAGGAGCAAATGGCTTTGGTTACTTTTACCCCACTGGGCACAAGCCCCGAAAGCAAAGTAACCCGGGGGTGCAGGGGGCGCGACTAGAACGAGCTTGCGAGTTGCCCAGACCCGAAGGGTGGGGTATCCATAATGAAACCTGAAAGGTTTCTATGGGCAAGGAAGTGCCTGATGCGACCTGAGCACAGCGAAGAAGTGCTTGATGAAGGCCATAGGGATTCTGAAGTAAAACGTCAAAGGCGGTTCTGAGGCGAGCACCCCGCATACCGCTGAAGGCCGACAACGCAATACCTAATTCGACTTCCGTCGAACCTCCGTCACATTCGGTATTTGATTGATACGTGCCAGCACCATACTCAAGGTATCAATATCCGGAACTTCGGCTGTGATCACCATATAGGCGATATTGGAATCTTTATTGGTTTCTGTATTGACTGCAATAACGTTTATGGTTTCGTTGGCCAACTGGGTGGTGATATCACGTAGTAACCCTGATCGGTCAAACGCCACAATTTCGATGTCGACACGATAAATGCCTGTTACCTTGCCACCCCAATCCACCTCGATCAGTCGCTCGGGACTGTCAATGATGGTATTCAGGATATTGTGACAGTCCTGTCGGTGGATAGTAATACCCTGGCCCCGGGTGATAAATCCGGTAATGGGATCACCCGGAACCGGTTTGCAACAGCCGGCGAATCGGGTCAGTAAATTACCGACACCCAGTACCCGAATATCCGTGGGTGGTTTCGGTTTTGCTTTTCTCCGTAAAACAGGAGCGACGGGTTCTTCTTCGGCCCGCGATTCAGTTAGTTCGCTGGCAGCGCGTACGGCACGTGGCGGCTTGATGTCACCGCGACCTATGGCTGCCATCAAATCGTCTACATTATTCTGATTGAGTCTATTGGCGATCTTTTCAAAGCTGACATCGGCATATCCCATACGTTTCAGTTCGCGCTCCAGCATGGCGCGGCCATCGGTGACGTTGTGATCGTAATTCTGCAAGCGGAACCAACGCTGAATCTGCGAGCGAGCCTTGCTTGTTTTGATGTAACCAAGATGAGGGTTAAGCCAGTCGCGACTGGGTCCACCTTTCTTTACTGTGAGCGCCTCGACCTTATCACCGGTTTGCAGCTTGTACGTCAGCGGTACGATATGACCGTTTACCTTGGCGCCACGACACCGGTTGCCCACCTCGGTGTGTATCTGGTAGGCAAAGTCCAGTGGCGTTGCGCTACGTGGTAAATCAATCACGCTTCCCAGCGGTGTGAAAACATACACGCGATCAGCAAAAACCTCGGACTTGAACTGATCAACAAATTCACTGGCCCCGGCCACTTCGTCTTTCCAGTCGAGCAGTTGCCGCAGCCAGGCAATCTTGCTGTCGAAACTCTCATCTGATTTGGCATCTTCCTTGTAGCGCCAGTGTGCGGCCACGCCATATTCGGACTCCTGATGCATATCGTGGGTTCGTATTTGCACTTCCACCGTTTTGCCTTCTGGCCCGATCACTGCGGTGTGGATTGAGCGGTAGTTATTTTCCTTTGGTGTCGCGACGTAGTCATCAAATTCACCCGGCAAGTATTGCCACAGGGTATGCACAGTTCCAAGTGCGGCATAACAATCAGGGATGGTGTCCACCAGCACACGCACTGCACGTACGTCATAGATTTCATGGAAATCCTGATTCTTGTGTCGCATCTTTTTCCAGATACCATAGATGTGTTTGGCACGTCCTTTAACTTCGGCCTTGATACTTTCTTTTTCCAGCGTAGTCTGCAATTGCCCGACAAAGCTTTCGATGTAATGCTCACGGTCAATGCGGCGCTCTTTTAATGAGCTCGCAATTTGCTTGTAAGCCTCCGGTTTCAGGTATCGAAACGAAAGGTCTTCCAGTTCCCACTTTATTTGCCAGATGCCGAGGCGGTTGGCCAGCGGTGCCAGTATCTCCATGGTCTCACTGGCGATGCGCTGTTGTTTGTACTCAGGCAGGGAGCCTAGAGTGCGCATATTATGCAGGCGATCCGCCAGTTTGATTAACACCACGCGCACGTCCGCCGCCATGGCAAGTAGCATTTTGCGCAGGTTCTCGGCGTGGGCATGTTCCCTGGGTTTTGACTCGCTGACTGTGCGAATACCCTCAATCAAATCCATTTTTGTGACGCCATCCACCAGATTGGCGATGGTTGTACCGAACTGCTCACGCACATCGTCAAGAGTCCGGTCGGTATCTTCGACGACGTCATGCAGAATAGCGGCGGCAATGGACTCATAGTCGAGCCGCAACTCGACCAGAATGCTGGCGACTGCCAGTGAATGGAAGAAATAGGGTTCGCCAGAGGCCCGTTTCTGTCCTTGATGGGCCTGCCGTGCAACCTCGCACGCCAATTCAATTACCTTGACCTCGGAGGCCGGGTAGCTTTGTCTCAGGGTCTGTAGCCACGCTTCAGTGCTCGCCGGCGTATCGGCCCCGATCTGCTCATGTTTAGTGGTCACACGGACCATGGCATTCCTGCAACATGTTTCAACTTATTTAAAGTATGGTTCGATTCGGCGCAGGAATAAAGCTAATTGCGCAGTACGTATGGTTATTACGGGCGCAATATTAGTGGAGAATCTGGCCGTAGCGATGCCAGCTATAATCAGCCGCGTGCCGCGGTCTGGATAGAGGTTTAGCGACCGCGGCCGTTGGCCTGGAGGGGGGTGTCTTTGACCAATCCAAACGCTATCGAGAAATCCAGCATTCGTTGAATGGGTTTCAAGGCGTTTCTGCGAATGTTTTCACTGATTCTGATTTCATTGTTTCCGCTTTCCAGCACCTTCACCAGATTCTCAAGGTTGTTCATCGCCATCCAGGTGCAATGGGCACACATGCTGCAGGTTGCGCTCTCGCCGCCGGTGGGTGCAATTCTCAGTGTTTTCTCAGGTGCCGCCTGTTTCATTTTGTGGAACAGGCCATAGTCGGTGGCAACAATCAGCTCACTGGCCAGCGATTCTTTTGCGGCCTGTATCAAGCGTGAGGTGGAGCCCACTACATCAGCCTCGGCGATAACGGCTTCCGGGGCTTCAGGGTGCACCAGTACTTCTGCATCCGGGTGTTTCTGTTTCAGGCGTATGAGTTCGGTGGCGCGAAACTCATCATGTACTATGCAGGCGCCCTGCCAGATCAACATATCAGCGCCGGTCTGTGATTGAATATAGTGGCCAAGATGGCGATCCGGCGCCCAGATAATCTTTTGTCCCTTGTCCTTCAGGTGGCGTACGATGGGCAGCGCGTTGCTTGACGTCACCATCCAGTCGGCGCGGGCTTTGACGGCGGCACTGGTATTGGCATAAACAACAACGGTGTGGTCCGGGTACTCATCGCAGAAGGCAGAAAATTCGTCCGCCGGGCAACTCAGGTCCAGTGAGCAGTTGGCATCAAGATCCGGCATCAGAATCCGTTTTTCCGGATTCAGTATCTTGGCGGTTTCACCCATGAAGCGAACGCCAATAACGACCAGAGTATCGGCAGGGTGCTGATTGCCGAAGTCGGCCATGGTCAGGGAATCAGCGACGTGGCCACCGGTATCTTCCGCCAACTGCTGAAGTTCGTCATCAACATAGTAATGTGCGATCAGCACTGCGTTTTGTTGCTTTAGCAGTGCCTTGACCTGTTTTTTAAGCTCAGCCTTTCTCTCCGCCGACAGTTGTGCCGGCGCAGGCACACCTTCCGCGATTTTAAGTATCTCCGCATT
>SDBU01006926.1_pt1 | contig 13217 bp, 11 predicted proteins | sample 2277071 | NCBI WGS metagenome assembly SDBU01 (sample SAMN10397929, study PRJNA504765) | marine sediment metagenome | isolation source: marine sediment core GS08_GC12, 126 cmbsf | place: Arctic Ocean: Gakkel Ridge, Loki's castle | collected 2008 | reverse complement strand
AACACACCCTCACGCTCGAAGAACGCCATGAGGGGCAGAAGTTTGACGATGTGCTCTACCGGAACATCCATCTGGGACAGGAAAGTCACGGAGGCGAGCCATCGGGATTTGATGTGCCTTATGGCGCTGTTCTTCCCAAGAATATTGATGGTCTCCTTGTGTGCGGACGAGGTGCAGCCTATCCACGCCGTGGTCATGACCCGTGTGCTATGCGGGCAAGACCAGCCATGATGGTCTTGGGCCAGGCGGTCGGTACTGCCGCGGCTATTGCTGCACTTGACAACGTGACTCCCAAAAATGTCGATATCAAGAAAGTGCAGAAACAGCTTGTCGCAGAGGGCATCTATCTTGGGGAAGAAGAACGTTTGAGGGAGCTTGGAATCAAGTAACTATCGTGACTTTGGTAGATTTCTATGTCATTGCGAGGAACGGAGTGACGAAGCAATCTCAGGAGCAGGCTGAAGGAAGCTTCAAGAGATTGCTTCGCTCTGCTCGCAATGACAGCAAGGAAAGGACGCTAATTTACCAAAGTCAAACTATGGACGCGATAAAATACTGTAGGGAGAAATTATGACTGACCAAAAATCTTGTGAATCTGTTAATGTCCTTCCAAGAGTCATACAGGAAGGAACAGTCCCGCTGATAGCTATCGAAGGAACTGCTTATGAATGTGGGCGCGAGTATGCCGAGATTGTCATGCGGGAATATCCTTTGTTCCGCGAATACCTCAATTCAGTCCACAGATGGAAGACGTTGCCGGATGAGGTAGAGCGGTTATTCAAAAATCGCGCGCCGTATATACTGGAACTCTACCAGGGCATCATAGAAACCATAGAATCCTCACAAGGAACTCAGGAAGAGCCGAAGCCGGAGAAGGCAGAGTGTACTTCCTTTGGGGTATCCGGTTCAGTCACTTTGGACGGTCAACCTATTTCAGGTCAGAGTAAGGATACCTCCTATAGCCGCGGATACCTGTATATTGTCCTTCGCATGCGCATAAAGGGCGCGCCTACTATCCTCACCTTAGCCTACCCGGGCGAAGTTCTGGGGTACGGTATGTGGTCAACCGGCATGAGTATATTTCGCAACAGCCTCTATTCGCAGAAAGGCGCAGAACAGGGACTGAGTATGGAGCAATGGGGACTTTTGACACTGGCAGGGCAGTCGGTTCACGAAGGAGTTGAACTTGCCAAAAAGTATGGTATTTCCAGCGCAGGTTGCTGTCTGATTAGTGATGCTCATGGGGAAAGTCTCTCAGTTGAGTTCAATGTAGGAGGTGTAGGGATAGTCCCTGCTAAAGATGGGATTGCTACCCACGCCAACCATCCCGAAGGAAAAGAAACAGCACCTTATGAAGATTATCCTGATGAGATTGAGAAGGAGAATTCCAAGTATCGAATGCACGGATTATGGAATCTTTTGAATGGTGAGCGCGGCCGGCTAACCCCACAGAAAATCCTCATGCTGCTAGCCGAGCACACGCATTATCCCCAGGGTATTTGCCGGCACATGGTTGAGAATGACAAATACACGGGAACTTCAGGCGTTGTCATCGTTGAGCCAACCAGAGGGAAACTGCACGTAGTCCGAGGCAATCCGTGTTGCAACTGGCCGGTAACATATACGATATAGCGGAGTAGAGTTTATACAGTTTATTTTGTGGAAAGGTAGCGTTTTGTTGAACGAAGACAATTTAAATTGGCAAAAATCTGTAGGTTTACTGGTCCTTGTGGCCATTTTGTGGAGTCTGGGTGGCCTGCTGCTCAAATATGTTAAGTGGCACCCGCTGGCTATTTCGGGAGGGCGCAGCGCCATTGCCGCCGTCGTGGCGCTAGTTTTTCTGCGCCGCCCTCGGTTTGCATGGTCTTATACCCAAATCGGTGGAGCCGTCGCCTATGCGTCCATGGTAATCCTGTTCGTGCTCGCCAACAAGCTGACCACTGCTGCAAACGCCATCCTGCTCCAGTACTCCGCACCAATTTACGTAGCGATATTCGGTCCCTGGTTTTTAGGGGAAAGGACAAGCCGACGCGACTGGATAACCCTCGTTGCCGTCGTTTTGGGGATATCGCTGTTCTTTTTTGATAAACTCACAACCCGGGGCGTGTGGGGTAACTTTTGTGCCCTCGGCAGCGGCGTTGGTCACGCGTGGTTTGCTCTCTTTCTGCGCAAGCAGAAGAACAGAACGTCGCTCGAATCCGTGGTACTTGGAAATCTTATCGCAACATTGGTGGGCTTGCTGTTCATGCTGCAAACGACGCCCAGCGCATCCAGCCTGGGAGTATTGGTCTTTCTGGGGATAGTGCAGCTTGGTTTGCCTTATGTTATGTACACTTTTGCAAGCAAACACGTTACTGCGCTTGACCTGACGCTAATCTCCGCCATCGAACCAGTACTCAATCCTATATGGGTTTTGCTCTTCGTCGGAGAAGTACCGGGCAAGTGGGCCATCCCAGGCGGACTGGTTGTATTGTTGGCCATCACCATTCGCGGTGTCCTCTCACGGGATATATCTTCGCGTTCCTCATAGAGGAAAATAGGAGAAAAACTGTCCCCTACAAAATGGACTTTCGCTAATTAACGGAAAAGCACTGTCTACGCGGGTTCGGCTTTTGCGTTCCAGTAGGCATATTTTTAATCCGTTAGCAAGAAATCCGTTAGCCAAAAGAAAAGCCCAAGCAGTTTATTATTCAAAACCCCCTAAAACGTACCCAGTAAAGGATAAAAGGAGTATAGATAAAAATGACACATTGCGAAATGATTCAAGCAGGAGAAATCCAAGCTATCATCGGAGACGCTTCCAGAAATGGCGTTGGAGGCTCTCAGTATTGTGGTGTTTGGTCGCTTACTTCCGTTCATCGGGTATTCAACATCTTTGGGAATTCGTATGCCGGTTTGCTACCCGGTGTGATTCGCGGCAAATCTCCCCAACTCAAGGTAGTTGACGAAAACACCGTAGAACTCACACGAGAAGCTGATTCCGACTATCCTGTGTCAGCCGTCGCTCGTTACACCGTTCAACCTCCATATTACATTGAGCATTCGCTAAAATTCGTTGACGAGAAGGACATGCGAGGAACTTGTGATTTCAGAGAAGTGTCATGGTGTTGTTATATAAATTCTCCAGAAGATTCAAGAATTCATTTTTTATCTCAGGGAGAATGGTTCAGGTACATTTCGCCAAAACACGGAGTAGGCAGCAACATTGCCCCTGACTACGTTCCCGATGATTCTCTGGAAATCTGGCCTTCTTTGGATGACAAACGTCCCTTTCATTGGGATAGGATTGAGCGAAAATTTGACAAGCCGTTTTACTATGGGCGTCTCGGTAACATGGTTTTGATTTTGATATTCGGCAAGCCCGAATGGCTAAGGTTTTTCTGTTCACCTTCGGGTGGCGGTGCCAGCCTTTTGCCCAGCAAAAGTTGTCCAGCGTGGGATTTTGAGTGGGTGATTCCGAATGATGAATACGAGGTAGGTAAGAAATACGAGTTCAAAATGCGTTTGGTATACAAAAAATTCGTGTCGGATGAAGATGTGCTTGCTGAATATGAGGCTGCTCGCCCAATATTAGCATAGTTTTTTTATCACTAATTAGCTTGACTTTGGTACATTTCTATGTCATTGCGAGGCACGGAGTGCCGAAGCAATCTCAGGAGCAGGCTGAAAGAAGCTTCAAGAGATTGCTTCGCTCTGCTCGCAATGACAGCAAGGAAAGGACGCTAATTTACCAAAGTCAAATTAGATAAAGGTGGAAATATGAACACAAGAATCCTAGGGAATACCGGATTACAAGTAAGCGAACTGGCTTTGGGTGGGCTTTTCATTTCATCCGTCGGCGGCGAGTTTCAGCAGTCAAAAAAAGCAATCCACAAAGCTTTGGAACTGGGCGTGAACTATATTGTATTGATACCGCGCCGAGCTATGCCAACAGCGAGGAAGTCTTGGGCAATGCTCTGAAGGATATAGATGCACCATTGATAATTTCTACCAAACTCGGAGGACGTCCCCAACCATTCCAGCCCCAGAACAAGGAATGTTTGATGAAATCGGTAGAAGAAAGCCTCCAACTTTTAAAGCGCGATTACGTGGATATCTTGATGGTTCACGAGCCAGACCGCCCCGGACAGTACGATTGGTGGACTTCCGATGACTACTACGGGCCAGTGATAGAGTTGCTTGAGGAACTTAAAAAAGACGGAATCATTAGATACACAGGCATTGGCGGAACCACAGCCTACGAGTTAGCACACATTATTCGAACGGGACAGTTCGGCGTTGTTCTAACTGCTTTCAATTACAGCCTGCTGTGGAGGGAAGCTCAACATGAAATACTACCTGCCGCGAGGGAGCAAAACATGGGAATTATTATTGGCTCACCTCTACAGCAAGGAGCACTATCCCGACGATATGAAGCGGAAGTCCGCTACGGAGCACGATGGTTAAGTTCGCCGCGCCGCAAGCAATTTATCGCCCTATATGATTTACTTGATAAAATTGATATGCTCCTACCGGAATTGGCGCTACGATTTGTTATCTCCAATCCGGATATCTCCTGCGTTTTAACGGGTGCCAAATCGTCTCAGGAAGTGGAGCAGAACATTACCTCGGTAGAAAAGGGACCCCTTCCTCAAGAGATATTGAAGCAACTGGATGAAATCGCTTCGATGGTTCCGTTTCGGCCGTTTGAAGAACCTTTTGGACTACCATTTGGACGGGATTATCGCGGCTCTGGAGTGGCAAGATGAAAGCTGGAATAGTTTTTTACCTGTAGCGAAGCCCCAATTCTCGGGGTAAACTCCGAGCGCAAAGATTACATAAAGAAAATATCTTTGGTCTTCCTCTGAACTACCGCTTCGCCGATTCACTTCGTTCATCGCGTACTTTGCGTCTTTGCGGTGAATTTTTTTAAGGTTTTGTGCTAACTGCAAAAGTCGTATCATATTAGAGGAAAATCTCGAAATGAGGAGATAGAAATGAATGATTACATTTATGGACAGGGAGATGGACTTCTGACGAAAGACGGACGCCGGTTGTTTCCTATCGGTTTTTACGAATTTCCTCAAGGAGATGCAGAACTTAAGGCAATGGCTGAATCGGGTGTCAACCTGATTCGTTGCGGTGGCAAAGAAAACCTTGACCGAGTAAAAGATTTGGGAATGATGGGATGGGTCTCTCTCCCAGTGCATTTGGGTGTGACCGACAATCTGCGAAAACAGATAGAATCCGTGGTAGACCATCCGGCGTTAGCAATCTGGGAGGGGCCGGACGAGGTTGTATGGAATTTCACTGCCTGGAGCCATTTAAGGAGAGTTGGTCACCCGGATGATGCCGCACGAAGTCAAAGTCTTCGCGACAAGACGAAAATGGGAAACTGACCGGCATTGGGAAAGATACGGTTCAACCCATAAAGCGACTTGAAGAATCGGGACATATGAATATACTTTATGCCCCGATTCTCGGGATGGCTATAGCGTATTTGTAATAGACTACAAGGGCGGCATGGCTATCGCATATTTGTAATAGACTATGGGGGCGGCTCTGACACTGGAAAGGGCACATTGCCATACTTATTTTCGATTATTAAAGTTGCTTTTGTGGTTCAAAGAAAATGTTAAGTTTATTCGTCAAAATTACCCAAGGGAAAAACAATACATACTATTAGCAAGTTTCATGCCAGAAGGTTATCCATGAAAAATTACACAATTGATTATGGAAGAATATAGGTATCTATGTAAATAGGTATCTATCTAAATTAGAACGCATAACCTGTGCCTAGCCTTGATGGGCGTTGTTTGACCCGCTATGGATGTTCGTAAACCGGCCTGTCTGCCGTTGGCACAGGCAGGCGGACGGGCATAGAGCTACTAAACTACAGCGCGAGGAACAAATCTACCAAAGTCAAGCTAAGAACCTTTGCCGTAAAAGTATGCAAATTTTAGCGCAGTATGCAAGAAATTGCAGACAGCTTCAGGTCCACTACGCCTATTATTCTTTGTATTTAGAGACATGGGCGGACAAGATGGGTACTTTGCAGAGAAACTCCTAATACTCTCCCCAAGGTCAAACGGAAAATGTGCAAATTATCGCCGATGCACTTCCTTTAGGTCAAGACGCGCGCTTACATTATCAGAGACAGCGTTTGTCCATTCTATATCCTCAACACTTTGTAGGCTCATCAACGCCACATCCACTATTGGGTTGGAAAGTACATAATTTAGCAGAAAACTATCGAGGTTGACATCTGCCATTTTTTGAGGAAATGACAAGCGCATCAATTTTTGAAAAGCGCCGCTGGTGGTGCTGCGCATAAGGATGATGCCCATATTCTGCGCCTCCGCTTCGGGCATGACGCCCAATCCGCTGAAGGAATCGCAGGTGCTTTGGTACATCAAATTGTAATGCACCTGAATGACATCAAATGCTCCGGTGGAAATCAGTTGCGACACTCCACCTGATGGACCATCCGCCGAAAAACCTATAAAGCGCACTTTGCCCTCTTTTTGCAATTTTTGATAAGTTTCCAATCCTTCTTGATTGAGAATTTTATCAGCATCATCTTGCGGAATCCAACCACCATGAAATTGCAAAATATCAATCACATCGGTTTGCAACCGTTTCAGACTTCCTTCGACATTGGCGATAATGCCTTTCGAATTCCGCGCTTCGGTTTTGGTAGCCACGATACACTCATTACGCCGGTTGCGAATTGCTTTTCCAATCACCGTCTCGCTGGCACCGTTGCCATAAGTAGGTGCGGTGTCAAAGAAATTAATCCCCAAATCCATCGCGCCGTGAAGCATGTCGATGGTTGGTTGCTGTTCCTGCGTTTCTTTTACTCGACCACCGCCATAGCCAATTTCTGAAACATGTAGTCCAGTACGACCCAAAATTCTGTATTGCATAGTTATCTCCTATTTGCGATAAACCACGACGTTTTGTGTTTATTAGCAATTTTCCAAACTAACTGATGCTTATTTTATCAAATCTATCATTCTCTGGCAAGTAAACTTTCTCTTTTTGTTGACATCAATCAGAAAAATTGTTAAAATGTCAGTTGAATTACTTTTAGAATGACCTTGAATGGCTCTACAATTAATCAAAATTGATGAAAGGTATAATTAATGGAAAATTCACAAAAAAAACTGATATTGTGGTATCGACAGCCGGCGAAGGAATGGAACGAAGCCCTGCCTGTTGGCAATGGACGGTTAGGGGCTATGGTCTTTGGTGATGTTGAGCGCGAACGCATACAGTTGAACGAAGAAACACTCTGGGATGGAAACTCGCGTGATACGAATAATCCAGAAGCCCTTGAAGCCCTGCCGGAGGTGCAACGGCTCCTTTTCGAAGATAAGAACGCGGAAGCAACCGAAATCGCTGGTAAGAAAATGATGGGAATCCCCGAAAGGATAAAATCATACCAATCTTTAGGGGATTTGTTCCTCGAATTTCCTGATGTTACGGAAATAAGTGAATACCGTCGTGAACTCAACCTGGATACCGGGGTCGCCCGCACAACCTATCGTCAGGGAAACGCCTGCTTTACCCGGGAGGTCTTTGCATCCGCTGTGGACGGAGTGCTAATCATCCGATTGGAATGTGATAATCCTGGGCAGATTACTTTTAACGCCAACCTGGAGCGGGTACAGGATGCGACTACGAAAGCGGTCTCAGACAACACCCTCGCACTTCATGGACAATGTGGTGATAATGGGGTGAGGTTTGCAGCCTATCTACAGGCTATCCCTGAAAGTGGAAGTGTAAGCACAACCACTGGCAAATTATGTGTAAAAGGTGCGGATGCCGTCACGCTCATTTTGTCTGCTGCGACAAGCTATATAAACCAGAAGGATACCAGCGGTGACCCGCAAGCTCTCTGTGAAAACACCCTCGCTGGCGTGGCAGGCAAACCTTATGGCGCAATACGTACAGAACATATCGCAGACCATCAGAAGCTATTTCGTCGGGTCGAACTTGACCTTGGGATAACCGACGCTATCGCTCTGCCTACGGATGAACGGCTTGCCGCTGTGAAAGAAGGTGCGGATGACCCACAACTGCTTGTCCTCTATTTTCAGTTCGGTAGATATCTCCTGATGGGTAGTTCCCGTCCGGGATGCCTGCCAGCAAACCTCCAGGGCATCTGGAATGAACACATGAACGCCCCCTGGAACAGCGATTTCCACACTAACATCAATCTCCAGATGAACTACTGGCCGGCAGAAGTGTGCAATCTGGCGGAATGTCATGTGCCTCTGTTTGATTATATGGACACACTAGTGGAGCCTGGAAACAAAACGGCGAGAATCCATTATGGCGCGGGCGGTTGGGTTGTTCACCATCTCTCAGATGTGTGGGGTTTTACCACACCAGCGGACGGGGTTTGGGGAATCTGGCCGATGGGGGCTGCGTGGCTATGTCAACATCTATGGGAGCATTACCGCTTCAGCGGCGACGAGGAATTCCTTGAGAAGAGTGCATATCCACTGATGAAAGGAGCGGCTCAGTTCCTTCTTGATTTTCTCATCGAAGCCCCTGAAGGAACGTCCGTCGCTGGCAAGCTGGTCACGAACCCCTCTCACTCCCCCGAAAACAGTTTCCGCAAGGCAGATGGTACAACCTCTATGTTCACCTACGCGGCTACAATGGACCTTGAGATTACCCATGAGCTATTTACCAATTGCGTTGAAGGTATTAAAATACTTGCGAGAGAAGGAGAATTCGACGCTGATTTTCGCGCTGAACTTGAGTCTGCTCTGGAACGCCTGGCTCCCTTGCAAATTAGCAAAGAGACTGGTCGATTGCAGGAGTGGATTGAGGACTACGACGAACCTGAACCGGGCCACCGGCACATGTCGCACATGTATGCTCTGCACCCTGGCTGTCAGATTACGTTGCGTGGCACCCCGGAACTCGCGGCGGCCGCTAGGAAATCCCTCGAATATCGTCTGTCACATGGTGGAGGACATACAGGTTGGAGTCGTGCGTGGCTTGTCAGTTTCTGGGCGCGCTTGGAGGACGCCGACAAGGCGCACAAGAATCTCAAAGACCTACTGGCAAGATGCACGTTACCGAATCTATTCGACACGCATCCACCGTTCCAGATTGATGGGAACTTTGGAGGAACAGCAGGAATTGCCGAAATGATTTTGCAAAGCCATGCTGGTGAAATTCATCTGTTGCCTGCGCTGCCGAAAACATGGCCGAATGGTTGTGTCAAAGGTTTACGCGCCCGTGATGGTTTTGAAGTTGACATCACCTGGAGAAACAGCCAATTGACAGAAGCAACCATCCACTCGAATCTGGGAGTGTCGTGCCGTGTACGAACGCCTGTTCCAGTTGAAGTGAGATGCAACAACGAACCTGTGCAGGTGGAACAGTCTATGCAAATAATCGAATTTAGAACGGTGGCGGGGAATTGCTATAGCCTTCAGCCATTGTAAACGGAATTCGGAATAAGGAGAATGCACGATGAAACGAGGAGTTTTAGTTTTAATCTTGTTTGTTATATGTTCTTTTGTGCTACAGACAGTAGTCGCCCAGCAGCTCGAGTATTTGACCCCAAAGCCAATGTCTCAAGTGGTTAAGACCCAGGTGAAACCTGTCACTTCCGAAATAGTGAGAGTTCCCCTCATTACCTGGGGTGGTGATGTTGCGACCATCCTAACTGAGATGGATGGTATCTTCCAGCAGGAAGGTCTAAGCGTCACGCTGTTCCGCGAGGATAACTTTGCCAAGCAAGTAGAAATGTGCCTATCTGGTGAGATGCCATATCTGCGTGGCACCATAGGTATGATTAACGCCGCAGTTGATAGTTTCGAGGCTCATAATGTAGAGTTGGTAGTCATCTACCAGTTGACGTGGTCAGTCGGCGGTGATGCAATGGTTGTGCGGCCGAAGAAAAACCTGAAGAATATCAAGACTGTTGCTGCACAGTTATACGGTCCCCATATGGACTATGCAGCCAATCTGTTCAGAAGTGCCGGGAGATTGAACGAAGTGAAGTTTAAATGGCTTCCGGAATTGACCCTGCCGACTTACGAGACGGATGGCAAAATATTCGACCCAGTATCAGCATTTCCGGCAGACCCATTATTAGATGCGGTTATGTGTATTATTCCAGATGCCTTGATACTGACCTCTGGAGGTATTGAAGGAACCGGTGCTGCAGGTTCAGTTGAAGGAGCAAAAATACTGCTCTCAACCAAAACTGCCTCAAGAATCATAGCTGATGTTTACGCTGTGCGCAAAGATTATTTTGATGCGCACCGTGCAGAGGTACAGCAGTTCGTCCATGCGCTCATGCTGGGCGAGGAAGCTTTGCGAGACCTGCTTAAGAATAAGGCAAACCAACAGGCCAAGTACCAGCAACTTTTGGTTAAGTCTGCGGATTTATTGTTCGATGCACCACAGGCTACTGCGGATATGGAGGCTTTACTCGGCGACTGTGAGTACGTAGGATATTCAGGCAATGTCGCATTCTTCACCGGCACGGGGACGACGCGGAACTTGGAGACGTTGACCGAGGAGATTCAAAAGTCCTTCCTCGAAATGGGTCTGATGACCGGAAAGACATCCTTTACTTCAGCTAACTGGGATTACGCTGCCCTGGCAAATGGCCTTAAGTACACCACTAGAGCGCCAACGCCTAAGAGGAGATTTGACACCCAGAAAGTTACAGCTAAAGTTGAGGAAAAAATCTCAGTTGAACCGACAGCCTGGGAAGAGGAAGGGACGATTTTCGTGGTGGAGATTAATTTTGAGCCCAACCAAAGCGACTTTCCCGCGACTGATTATGCTAACGATTTTCAGAAGGCGCTACAAATTGCGCAGACATATAGCGGTGCGCTTATTGTCATCGAGGGGCACTCAGACCCACTCGGTATTCTGAAGGCTGAACGAAATCGCGAACAGCAGGCGATTATTGCTCAAATGAGGCAGAATGCTAAAGATTTGTCACTCTTGCGTGCCCAAGCAGTCCGCAAAAGCTTTTTAGATTTCTATAAGCAGCGGAATCTGGTTATTGATGAGTCTCAGTTTGTGGCGGTCGGACTTGGTATTAGTAGTCCGAAATATAACCCACCGAAAACTGAACAAGAATGGAAATCTAATCGCCGAGTTGTCTTTCGTATCAAGCAAGTGGAAGCTGAACTTGCTGAATTTAGTCCATTGGAGTAGGGAGTAGAACTGCGATAACCACCGATTTCACAGATTCGTTTCGCTTGATTTTGAAGGAACGTCCTCCCATTTGATGGTATCAAAAAGATGGTGATGTTATAAATTTGTTGATTTACTTGAAAAAGCATGTTATTCTAATGCTACAACGAGACTTCGAAAAATGATGAGTTATGAATAGTCAGTTGAAATGCCAAATGTGTTGCGTGTTTCGTGTTGCGTGTTTCGTGTTGCGTGGTACGTATAGTTCAGATTTCTCCAAGTTTAACCACGAAAGAAAGCTTCACTTATGAAGATAACGTGACAGTTTACTCCCATAAATGGTGATTGGTGATTGGTAATTGCGTCAGTCATCAGTCACCAGTTTACCAGTCACCAATCACAATATTCCGCTGAATTGTCACGCTAACTCCTGATAGGAAATGGCGTTTGTAAACTATCCCCCAATTCGTAATTCGTAACTCGTAATTCGTAATTCACATAAACTGTTGGATAGGAAAGAAGCAATGCGTTATAAAAAATTGGGACGTACAGGTTTGTCAGTCAGTGTAGTGAGCTTGGGGTCAGGCGGACCAAGCCAACTTGGGCAGAGGTCAGGAATTCCAGAAGTAGATGCAATTCGGCTGGTTCACATGGCATTGGATCTCGGAATCAATTTAATCGACACATCGTCGGGATATGGTCAGAGCGAAGTGATTTTAGGGCGGGCGTTGAAGGGAGTATCGAGAGATAAATACGTTCTGGCGACAAAGTTCTCCTCACTGGTTTCTGGGAATATCCAGACACCCAAGGGTGTAGTAAAATCGGTGGAACAAAGTCTACTTAGTCTTGGAATTGACAACATTGATATACTTCAGTTTCATGGATTGCAGCCTGAGTATTACAGAGAGACAATGGACTCGCTTATGCCGACACTCCAGAAGTTAAAAGAACAAGGCAAGTACCGTTTTTTAGGCGCCAGCGAGATGTTCTACGATGACCCTATGCACAAGATGTTTTCAATGGCATTGCAAGAAGAGATTTTTGATACAGCAATGATAGGCTACAATATTTTGAATCAGTCAGCGGAACACGAAGTGTTTTCATTGTTCCAAAGAAAAGATGTTGGTGTGCTGAATATGGTTCCCGTGCGGCGGTCACTGTCGCAGCAAGACCGCCTTGAGGAAACTATTAGGACGTTGAAAAAAACGGGATTTATTGTTCAGGACGCTCTATCTGATACCGACCCGCTCGGTTGGTTGGTAGGGAATTCCGTTAAATCGGTGACGAGTGCGGCATACAAATTTGTAGCAGCCCAAAAAGCAGTAACGACTGTGCTGACAGGCACAGCTAATGTCGAGCATTTAAAGGCAAATGTAGATGCCATCTTAGGCCCTCCGCTGTTAGAGGAAGACATGCTGCGCTTGAGAAAGATTTTTGGCTCTATAAATTGGGCTGTCAGAGAGTTGGGGATGTCGTTGACAGATTAATAAGTTAGGTACGTCCCGGAGATTTCGCCAACGCCATCGAAACCGATTATGAATGAAGCATTTGGCATTAGTTGAATTGTGTTTCATGTTTCCAACCATTGAATCGCACCTTGACTTATGAGGACAATGGTATTACAATTCTCAAAAAGTAATACCAACTCAAAAGGATTCAGTGATGCCCAAAGTTACACAAAAAGGTCAAGTGACTATTCCGCAGAATATTAGAGACACATTCTCATTCCACCCGGGAACAGAGGTTCAATTTCGTGTCAGGAAAAATGAGGTAATCCTTCTGAAGGGCCAAAAGGAGAACAAATTTTTGAAATGGCTGGGAACTGGAAAGAGAAGGAAAAAACAGGATCTTGACCTGATGATAGATCGACTCCGGGGTAGAATTGATGAATAGCATTGTAATAGATACCAACCCGTTGGTCTACATCTATAACAATGTCCCCGATTATGGGAAAAGATTTGCTGTTCTATTGGGAAATCTGTCCAGGCAAAAGGTCTTGACGATTCCTAAGATTGTTTATGGCGAATTATCAATCCTGTTCAAAAACATTGATGAGT
>SDBU01006925.1_pt1 | contig 13218 bp, 14 predicted proteins | sample 2277071 | NCBI WGS metagenome assembly SDBU01 (sample SAMN10397929, study PRJNA504765) | marine sediment metagenome | isolation source: marine sediment core GS08_GC12, 126 cmbsf | place: Arctic Ocean: Gakkel Ridge, Loki's castle | collected 2008 | reverse complement strand
TTTCTCTGAGTCTTATGACCTCCTTTACTGTCTGGATATCGACGCCGTAGTTTTCATCGCCCATGGCGAAGCTGATCAACTGGTCGAGTTCATCATCTGCTGCTTTTGTTTGTGTTTGTTCATTCAATTGCTTTCACCTCCTTTAAATGGTTTTTACCGGTACAAAAATGAATCAGCTGATCTTCTATTTAAGTTATAAGCCATCTTTTCGTGCGGCTTCCATAGGGGAATACCTGATTTTTTGCTTCGTAATCCCTGATTTCCGTGCAGGATAAATCGAACCTGGCGATATTGAAAGAGTTGGATATACAGGAAAGCCTGAACCTTTTACTACATTAAACAATCAAGGAGGAAGCTATTCACTCAGTACTAATTATTAAACAGGCAGATACGAATGTTAAAGAATAGTATTCAGGGGATTGTTATGGATAATGGGATTAAACTATTTTGGTTCCCACGTAACAGTCTCAGCTTTATAACAATGTTATGGATGATGTAGAAGCAAATTATATAATTGATGCTATAGATTTTATAGGCAAGCATGGATACCTTTTTCTTCCTCTATACAACTTTGATGTGAAATCAGGAATTCGGAGTCATAAAGCGGATAAAGGAATAATTGGAATATTTTCTCTTCGTGCTGCTCTGGATGATTGCAAAAATGAATCTTTGTCGTTGAGCTAGGTCACGGGAAGGTCCACGGGTTGGATAAAATTTTTAAGTATTAAAGATACAGATACTGCATCGGCCATTTCACGGACAGTTCAGGATTAAAAAAAAAATAATTATCTAAATTATCAATATTCCTACGTGGGTCATTGATCCTGGAATATTTGGTGAATAAATGGGTATTTATCTTATTTCCATTGACGAGAATTAAATATTAGCCTATCTTTTGTTCAGGAAAAGCTTGTCTGTTACCATGTACCGACAATAAGTAGTGGAGAGATGGCTGAGCGGTCGAAAGCGGCGGTCTTGAAAACCGTTGTCCTATAAGGGACCGGGGGTTCGAATCCCTCTCTCTCCGATGGTGGATTTTCTTTGGCAGGATCTTAGTTTTTAGTAAATTGTGATAATGGTGAAAAGGAGAGGTGCGAGAGCGGCTGAATCGGGCTCCCTGCTAAGGAGTTGTGCTCTTACGGGTACCGTGGGTTCGAATCCCACCCTCTCCGAAATAGTTGTGTGACAATTCTTTGTATTTTTGGTGCCCATAGCTCAGTGGATAGAGCATTGGATTGCGGATCCAAGGGTCGGAGGTTCAAATCCTCTTGGGCACGAAAATATCGAGCAAAGGTTTGACCCTGATGTGTAATGGAGAGGTGCGAGAGTGGTTGAATCGGGCGGTCTCGAAAACCGTTGTTCCTTTTTGGAACCGTGGGTTCGAATCCCACCCTCTCCGTACGAATAATTTTACCTTCCAAAAGATGCTTCTGGAAGACCTCATGGTCCGTTGGCGAAAAGGAGCAGGCTGATAAAGCCCACATACATCATCAGCGGTAAATGATTTCAATTTAATGCTTCATTTATTTTTGAATACAGACAAATAATTATATGAATTTTTTACTAACTTTATTAAACTATAATTAGTTCTTGTTGAACAATTCGTGTTTATAATAATATAAGTAACTTTAAAGTTACTAGCTTATTGAGTATAAAGAGTTAAATAGAACTAATTAGTCGCGGTGAGACGGCTCAATAAAGTGATTTGGTGATGAAGCACCAAGAACTAATTAGTTCTTGGTGCTTCTCCGGGCTTGTCTGGCTTAATATATTTTTGAAACAAATTAAGCATTCTTAAAATTATTAGATAATTGAATCAGGAACCGCTTGCCGGTTATCAGGAACCGCTTGCCGGTTATCAGAATTTACAAAAGGTGATGCATGGGAAGGGCAATAATAGTAGCCAATCAGAAAGGGGGAGTGGGCAAGACAACAACCGTGGTCAACATGTCTGCTTACATGGCAGATGCTGGAAACAAAATACTCGTGATCGATCTTGATTCTCAGGGAAACAGCTGTTCGGGGTTGGGTGTAACAAAGAGCGATGACGCAAAGGGCCTTTATGAGGTACTTCTCGGTATGGTTGATGTAAAGGAGATAATAATTCCTACGGACATTAAAAATCTCTATGTCATTCCATCAAACATAAATCTTTCAGGTGCGCAGGTTGAAATGGTGGAGATGGAGAACCGGGAATACAAGCTAAAATCGATTGTTGACAAGGTAAGAAATGATTTTGATTATATCTTTATCGACTCACCTCCTTCACTTGGATTATTGACGATAAACGGCCTTGTTGCTTCTGATTCTGTTATCATCCCGATACAGTGTGAATATTACGCTCTGGAGGGCTTGAGTCAGCTGTTAAAGACCATTAATCTCGTGAAAGAGAGGCTGAACTCGAAACTCTACATAGAGGGCGTCGTGCTGACAATGTATGATACGAGAACGAATCTCTCAAAACAGGTTGTGGAAGAAGTTATTGCTTATTTTAAGAATAAAGTTTATAAATCGATCATACCAAGAAATGTCAAGCTGGCTGAGGCGCCGAGTTTTGGAAAACCGATCAATATTTACGACCCGAAAAGTGTCGGGGCTGTGAGTTATTACAATCTTTCAAAGGAATTGACGTAATATGTCCAAAAATGCGCTTGGGAAAGGATTAGATGCATTAATTTCCGATACTCTTGAACCGGGGGCCGTTCAGGAAAATGTTTTAAATATAAAAATTAAAGACATTGTACCTAATAGAGACCAGCCCAGGAAAAACTTCGATGAAAAAGGGATCCGCGAGCTGGCCCTATCGATAAAAGAAAATGGGCTTATTCAGCCTGTTGTTGTCAGAAAAAAAGAGGACAAGTATGAGTTGATCGTTGGAGAAAGGAGATATAAAGCAGTCAAAAAAGCCGGTCTAACTGAAATACCCGCGCTTGTAAAGGACTACTCGGAAAACAAGCTGATAGAACTCGCCTTAATAGAAAATATTCAAAGAGAAGACCTCAATGCTATTGAAGAGGCCCTGGCATTTAAAAATATTCTCGAGCGGGATATGATAACCCAGGAGGAGCTCTCAAAAAAGGTAGGTAAATCAAGAAGTTATATAGCAAATATGATCAGAATCCTTGATCTTCCAAAAACCATTCGGGATCATGTTTCACGTGGAACAATTTCAGTTGGGCAGGCAAAAGCGCTTCTATCACTCGAGAACAGTGGTGAGCAGGAGGAAATAGCAAAAAAGATCATAAATGAACCTGTAACAGTCAGAGAGTTGGAAGGAATTGTGAGAAAAAGGGGTGTTCCACGTGGAACAAAGAAAAAAGAACTGGATCCTTTTATAGATGATATTGAAGAGAAATTAAGGGATAAATTTTCCACAAAAGTAAAAATTGATTACAACGCGGGAAAAGGGCAGATAAAAATTGATTTTTATTCAAACGAAGAGCTTGAAAGGATTGTAGAGGAGATCTTTGAGTAAGAGTTATTTTTAAGCTGTTCAAAATTAAAGGGGCAGCCCATGACAGAAAAAGTCTTTTCAGCTGTTCCACCGTCCAGACCGGATTGTAGATAATTTTTGGAATTGCTTTGTTTTTCCTTGCATTTGCTGTATTCTTTGGATATGCAGCGTACTCGCTGAGGAATGTGAAATGTGAAATAAAGGACCAGGGGCTAAGGCTGCGGGGCGGCGAGCGATTTCAAATTGTGGGTACATAGCTGATCACGCCGTATTTTGAAGAGCCCTTTTAAAATCACTGAAAAACCTACCGCTTTTTATAGAAGATCTTATCTGCAACATGCCCTTGGCTCCCGATAGTGACCAGGCCATTCCCCCCTGTTTAAGCCTGCCTCCTATTACATTCTTACTTGCACTTTCAATTGTCCCGCTTCCAATAGGCAGCTTCATTTTCCAATATTTGTCATATCGTATTCTATCTTTGTTCACCTTAAAATAATTGATCTCTTTTCGGTGCATTTCTTTTAACGATTCCTTCCGACTCTTAACTCGTATCTTCTTTAATTTATCTATAACCTCTCTCTACCCTCCCTTCATCAATTAAATCTTTACATTTCCTGAAATATTCTAAATATAAATCTGTCCCTTCCACATACATCTCTTTATATAAATCCGATAAATGTTCAAACGCATGATAATAATCCAATATTTGCATGCTCTCTTTATTAGCCATATCTTATACCCTCTCCCATATCCATGGCGCTCCATCCCCCAAAAACACTATTCGCCAATTCGTTAAGTCTTCGCTCCTTCTCGTTATTTCTGCCCATACCTTTTTAAAAAATCAACCGAATGCTCGATCATACTTATAAGATGTTTCTTTACACTTGGATTCTTTTTGTTTCTTATCATAAACAATCTCTGATACCCCGGCAATCTTAACATCCTTAAACCCAATCTCGTATATCTTCTTCCAACCTTTAATTACCTCTTTCCCTCACTTCTCCCGCACCTTGGCCGCATCTATCGATATTGCCATCACTCCTCTTATCACATCCTCTGCTATGTAGTAATTTGTCAAGCCCTTTCCATAAAAAAGTTCATAAAAACCAGGATTATGTAAAAACGTCAATCACGTACAGTCTGCTACTCGATCTTACCTCCCTCTTCATATACTCCCTTTATCTTTTTCTGCCTCATCCCTTCGAGCCTTCCTCCCAACTCAAAATCCATCTCTAATATCTTCCTCAACGATATTAAATCTTTCCCCTCCGGCCTGAATATCTCATGAAACCTATTCAAGCTATCCTGATATGCTTCCCGTCAAGTAAATAATGAGAAAAAATAATTAAATCCAGGTGTGTGTTTCTTCCTTATTCCTAACTTTACATCCAAAGATATATAACTCCCCCTGTATTATTAGCTCCTACATAATAGGCTCTTTTATAGGTCTATACTCACAAACAATCCGTTAATCGATTTCTTTCGGTTCCCTTTAACTCATATTTATTTCCAGCTTTTTCAATTCTGTTCCCATCATACCCAGTGCCATCCCTTCAAAAATCTCATTCATCAAAGTTTTGTCTATCCCCATTACGTATTCAAGCATATTCCTTTCTGTTACAAAAAGATCAGATGAATCGTTAATATTAAAGCTGTAATTTTTATTGAAAGATTTCATTAATCGTAGTATTACTTCAGAGTTTTTTGCATATTATTGCATAAATTTGGTATTAAGGTACTACGCCTAAAGAAGTTGTTATCAAAGAGGATGTGAGGTCCTTAAATCTCGATATTGACAGGGGATATCGGCCCCGGAGAAAAACAAGAGGTATGAGCCTGCCGGGGTATAAAGAAGGCTGGTTTAAATGGTCAGCCGGAAAAAGCACTTCTGTATTTAGGAGATTGGTTAAAAATTGTATACATGCCGAAAAGAGATGGTCATGCGGTATTAATAAGCCCGGAACATGCTGAAGAGCTTATTAAGAGGGTCCTTGAGTTTTAACCCTATTTCGCGTTTGCGGACAGTTTGTAAATGTGTCATTTACCCGGTTTTTTTTATATTTTGCTTATTCTTGACCGGGTTTGTGACTTTATTGAGTTCATCCACTGGGACATGGATACTTATTTGATCTTTCGTTTTTAACGTTGCCATCATTTTTAATATATTGATTTCCAATAATGTGACCTGTTTACCCTCATACTCCAGGATACTTCCTTCAGATGGATATTTTCGCTTTATATCACGGTAGGCCTCGTGCTCATATGCAAGACAGCACAGAAGCCTTCCACAGGCGCCTGAAATTTTTGATGAATTTAGAGTTAAATTCTGGTCCTTGGCCATTTTAATTGTTACCGGCTGAAGTTCATTTTTTATAGCACTGCAGCAGAAATTTCGACCGCATATTCCGGAACCTGTAATTATTTTTGCTTCATCACGTGCCCCTATCTGTCTTAACTCGATCCTTTTTTTAAATATTGAGGCAAGCTCTTTTACAAGTTCCCTGAAATCAACACGGCCGTCTGATGTAAAATTAAAGATGATTTTGTTGTTATCAAAAAAATAATGGATATTGACCAATTTCATCTCAAGATTATGTTTCTTGATCTTTTCCAGTGTTATCGGAAATGCGTTCTCTTCCCGTTTCTTATTGTCATTTAATTTTTTCAGGTCCTCTTCGGTGGTTTTTCTCAGGATTTTTTTTATAGAGGTATTTTCAGGTTTACAATGCATTAAACCTGATATTGATGCGATTTCTGATCCATTATCTGTTTCAAGAACAACCAGATCCCCTCTTTTCACTTTAAAATCCGGTACTTCAAGAAAGCATGCTTCGCAATTATATCGAAGTTTTGCAACGATTACTTCATTAGTATCCGGCATAATTTTCCTCACTTGTAAAGATCAACAAGCATACCTCTGATCTCATCAAGAGTAGCAAGAAGGTCGATATTATGAGTCTGCTGATTAATGATAAGCTCTGTAAGTGCGTTCAGCTTGCTGTCAATTATCTTGGTTACGGTATAAATTTTTTGTTTCATCCGGCTGCCGCCGGTGTGGTGTTCTACAGAGAACATATTTTTAGTAGCATATTTAAGAAATTCCATTATCATTGATTTGTAAATTTTTAAAGATTCATATGTTGGTTTACGTGAAAATTTTTCACCTTGTGTTGTGATTTCTTCTACTAAATTGTCGAATTCAATGTATACTTTTTCTGTTTCAGCGATTTTTAGCTCATCATAAAATCTGCTGTGTATAATATCTACAAGGCCTGTTGATCCTTTTTGGGTTTTCCTTTTCTTTATTCTAACGTTTGTTTTGTCCTTTCCTGTTTTTCCCATTTCGATCATTTTTGAGCCTCCTCTTTGTGAGGTTATAAATATTGTTATTGATCTCCTGTATGCTCCTGTCGCATTTGATGAGGGTAAAGATACTACTGTACTGCGAAGCGAGTGACAGGTATCCTTCCCTGACCCTGTGCTGGAACGAGATACCTTCCATTTCGATCCTGTCTCCCCCCTGAAAATAATATTTCTTAAAAGTATTCTTTTTAGCTTTAGAAAGGCCCTTTTCCGGGATTATGTCCAGGTAAAATACGATATTAGGTACAATATCATTAACTGCAAACATGTTGATTTTTTTTAGAAATTCAATTTCCACAATTTTTCTGGCAAAACCCTGATAGACAAGAGTTGAATAAATGTACCTGGAACAAATAACTATTTTACCATCATTCAACTCGGGATAAATAATACGGTTTACGTGCTCAGACCTGTCAGCCAGAAATAGGAACAATTCAGCCTTCGGGCACAGGTTAAAGACAGGGTTGAGAAGAAGGTCACGTATCTTTTCACCCTCAAGAGTACCTCCGGGTTCCTCGGTTTTAACACACGAATACCCGTCAGCTGAAAGCTTTTTATAAAGAAGCTCTGATTGAGTAGACTTTCCTGAGCCGTCCGGACCCTCGAAAACAATAAAAAAACCCTTGCTCAATGTTTAACCACCCGGTAATTGTTTGATAAAGTAGTATTTTTCTACAGTAAAAGGAGAGCGAGAAATAAGAGCCTATGGGATTGGCTTGACCGATAAATTATTTTCCCCGGGGACTTTCATGGCTTGTTTTGATTGGTTTTTATTTATATTATGCCCGTCAATTGTGCTGCTGGGCGCGCTGTTTCTTTCCATGAATTCTTGCTGTATTTTATTTAATCTCTCTTTATCTTCAATTATCTCACATGTCCCATCAAAGATTACTCCTTCCTCTATTATTAAACGTGGAGTTTTAATGTTTCCATTTAACTCACCTGTGGACAATAGAGTAATCTTTTCAGAGGCGATAATATCTCCCTTTACTTTTCCTCCAATAACAACTGTACCCGAAACTATAGTACACTCTGCAGTGCCGTTTTTACCAATCAGGACCCGTCCGGTTGTTCTTACTTTTCCAAAAAACTTTCCATCAATTCTTAAAAGTCCGTTTAGATCAAACTCGCCTCTTAATGTTGTACCCTCCCCAATAATGCTGTTTACAAATGAATCTTCCACAGTATAGTCTGTATTATTTTCCATAAACTCACCTAAATGATTCCTGCAGGCAGCAAGTCATACATCGCGTTATTTAATAATATGCGGTGGTATCAATTAGAGTATACTAATTTAAAACTCAGTTGTCATAAATATCATTGGGTCAACCGCTTTAGTGCCGATACGTACTTCATAGTGAAGATGAAATCCGGTTGATCGCCCGGTCCTGCCTAAAAATCCGATTATTTCACCTTTTTTAACCTGCTTTCCTTCGTACGCGGAAATACTTGATAAGTGAGCGTAGAGGGTTTGAAACCCGTATTCATGCTGAATCTGAATGGTTCTTCCATAGCCGCCTTTCATTCCGGAAAATACAACCTGACCGTCAGCGGATGCTCTTACAGGGGCGCCCGGCCACCAGCTGATATCAACCCCTTGATGCATTGCCCAGTTTCCCGTAAATGGAGAACGGCGCATCCCGAAGGGTGAAGTAATAAATCCGCCGCCGATGATCGGCCAGTTGTTTGGTATTTTTTTTATAATCTCTTCTCTGGCAGCGAGAAATTTAATAAAATTCTGTAAAACTTTTGAGCTTGTTGTAATATCAGCATTTATTCTTTTTATGGTTTCCAGCTCCGAAGTATAATCATCTTTGGTGTTAAACCCCATTATCTCGGTAATATTTTTTATCTCGGTTTCGGGTCCTCCGAGACCGAATATATTTTCAGATTGACTTGCGCCGAGTAAATTAATAATATCTTTGATGTTATTTTTATATTCCAGAACAGAATCGTTCAACGATGAAATTTCTATCTTGAATATTTTCATTGAGTTAATGCTTCCCTGTTGCGCGCTTTGCAGTCCTTCGATCTCTTTTTTTGTTAGTGTGTAACGGGAAGTTGAAATGAAAAAAGTAACAATAATACCTGCCAGGACCATTGTTAGAAAGGTTATCGTAAACAGGGAGATCTGAAAGTTAAAGATTTTTTTTTCGGAATGGGGAATGAGCATTACAGTTAATTTCGCTTTCCCCTTTTGAATGAATCTTACGTAAGAGTAAACGATCCATCTTTTTAAAAAGAGCAGATGGGTTTTCAGATATGAAAAAAATCTTTTTTCTAGTTTTTTATAATCGGACACAATCTACCCCATTTGGCTAACATTTTTTAAAATGATACTAAATTGTTATAAAAAGTCAACTATTTTTTTGAAAAATTTAGGAAAATTCCGATAATTTTTTATGTTACAGGGATTTAAAATGCTGTTTGACACCCATTGTCACCTGAGCTTGGTCATCAAAAATAAAATAGATATTAATTATATTATTAAAAATGCTCTCAATAAAAGCGTTACCTCTATCTTTGATATATCGGCAGGGATAGCCGATTTTGTTATTCGGAGGGCATTGGTTAAGGAAGTGACAGAAAAACATGGCTGCACCATCTATTTATCCGCAGGGATTCCTCCCTATTTTTGTGATAAAAGAATTCCGGGAGATATCGATGAAGTTAAAGAACAGGCGGAGGGGGAAAAAAGTGTTGTAGGGATCGGGGAAATAGGGCTTGATTACTTTCACGACTACGGGGAAAAATCGCAGCAGATAAGTCTCTTTATCGAACAGATAGAGGTGGCCAATAAGCTCAATCTCCCGATAGTAGTTCACACAAGAGAGGCCGATGCGGATCTTGTAGAAACCTTAAAACATCATCAAACTTTGAAGAACGGAATTATTCATTGTTTTTCGTCGGGTATACCGACCGTAAAAAAATTGCTGGACCTGGGTTTTTATATCTCATTTGCGGGGAATGTCACATACAAAAAATCCGGTCGAATTCAGGACGCCGCCGGTTATGTGCCGGATGACCGCTACCTCATCGAAACCGATTCCCCGTACCTTTCACCGGCGGTGTACAGGGGTAAACCGAACGAGCCGGCGTACATCGCAGAAACGGCCATATTCCTTGCCGGTCTGAGGGGTATCGAACTGGAATTTCTGGCAGATCAAACAGCTGAGAATGCCCGGAGAGTACTTGGGATAGGTGATGAAAAGTAAAAAGCCACCTGCAAAGCAGGTGGCTTTTTTACAAGCCAAAAGATTTTTAAAGGCATAGCCTTTGAGTTAACATTTTTCGAAAAATACAGAACACATCCATAGGAGGTGGCTTCCTTTTGGCAGTGAAAAACTGGTCCAGGATGGTCTGGTGCGCATCCGAACTGAGATATACACTACTGGTTTCCCTTTATGGCCGTCAGTATTTTAATAAGCCGGTCTCCTCCTATCAGGTCCATCTCCCGTTCAGCTGCTATTTCTTCGGCATCAGGTCTAAAATTGATAGGTGAAATACATATAGACTTTGCGCATGACAGGTGGTTTGCCTCCTCAATGAGGTTTTTCACGATATTTGCGCCGAGACCGATAGCGTCACGGTAGATTTTTATCAGGACCCGCTGGCGCCTTAAGTTCAACAGCAGCACCTGCTTGGGCAGCGCGAGAATATTTGTTATGCTCGTGCTAAGGTGATTTATTTCAAGAATCTCGTATTCGAGATAATCGGTGATTTCAATGCACGTCTCCTCAAAAGCCTGCTTTGAATCAACCATAAAATCCTTTATGTTGTCATCGGCCCTGATTGTGTGATAATCTTCGAGCTTTTCCGCGACATCTCTGTAGGATGAATTTTTATTGTAGATGTCCTCCCATTGCTCAATTGCCTCATTGAATTTACCCTTTTTTTCATAAAGCCCTGCAAGCGCGTGTTTTGATGCAAGAAGGAGATGGGTGTTTTCAGTCCCTGTTGAGTATGATAACCCCTTTTTATATTCTTCGATCGCTTTGTCAGTTTCATTCAATTCAGTGTAGCAGATACCCTTTTGAAAGAGTGCCCTGACCTTGAATTTTGGCGATGCCTGCGCTGTTTCGAAACAGATAATGGCTTTTGTAAAGGCCCTTCCATCTTTGTACAGCCTGCCCAAAAAGTAGTAAGACCTGTAGTTTTTTGGATCGACCTGGACTGCCTTTGTTAAATAAGCAACAGCCTCTTTGGTTTGATTGGCATGAAACATGATAAGCCCAAGATATGTGAGACTCTCAACATGTTTAGGGGCTGCTCGCAGAGTTCTGTCAAAGTATGTTACAGCGTGTTCCAGGTCACCCTTTAAAAAAAATATTTTCGCGATCCTGAAAAGGTAATGCGCGTTATTTGTTGTGATTTTTGATAGCTCGATCAGCTCTTCTATTGTTTCAACCTCTTTATTTAACTTGACCAGGCATTTCAATAAACCTTCCCGGATCTCTTTTTCCGAAGTTACAAAGAGTCTTTTTCGGATAGCCAGGCAATACCTGTATTCCGGTACTGCCATTTTATATCTTTTTTCCAGCCTGTAACATTCAGCAAGCAGGAAATGAATATCTGCGGATCCACCCTGCCTGTGAATAATGCTCTTCAGGTTTCTAATGGAGCTTCTTGTATCACCTGCTTTTATTTTGTCCCAAATTATCCGCGATTTTTTTGGTTTTCTGAATAATCTGATATATGCGAATATTATCAGGAAAGAGGCAACTATGGATGTGGTTACTATGAGAGGAATGTTCATTAATCGTCCTGCTTGAAAATTACCTTGTAAATGTTCCTGTAAATGTGAAGAGTTTCTATATCCCACAAAACGATCTCGATAAGCTCTAAAGATGTATTCTCCTCTTCGATAAAATTTTTGATAACGGTGAATATAGTATTTGCGCATATTTCGGGGGGGAATCTGGTAATTCCAACACTCATATCAGGAATTGAAATACTTTTCAGGGAACGTTTGTTCGCAACCCTCAGACTGTTCAACAATGAAAGAGATATATTCTCATCTATGATGGGGCTGTCAAATTCCATCAGAGCCGCGTGGATGATATATTTGGATTTTAAACCACCTGCAGTGGTAATTACGGCGTCACCAATATTAACTGCCCCGTGCCTGGAACACTCCTCGGCAATTTTATCTCCGCCCTTTGCTTTGATCGCACCGCCGAGCCCTGACCCTAGGATAAGCAGGTTGTTTGCTGTGTTAATAATTGCGTCGGTATCCTGTTCTGTAATATCACCTTTCAGTAAATCTATCTTTACCTTTTTCATTTTTTCCCGCCCGCCCGTAATAAAAGAATACCTGTTTCCGGAGGGCAAAATTTGACATGAATTCTTAAAGAAGTACTAAAGAAAAAATATCAGCCAACACCGGCTGAGTAGAGAAGTCTGTCGATCTTTTTTACAAAACCTTCCCTGTCGATAGGCTTTGTAATAATTGCATCGATTCCGCTGTTTTTAATACGGTTTGTTTCTTCAGTGTCAAGATAAGACGTAACAGCGATAACAGGTATTTTTTTTAACCTTGTGTTTTCCCTTAATTTTCTGATGACTTCAAACCCATCCAGGCCTGGAATAAGAAAATTTAACAGGATCAAGTCCGGCAACCATTCTGCTACAAGTACACCGGCGTCGAAACCTGAAGCTGTTGTCGATACCTCGCTGTCGGGAATCGTTTTAAGAAACTTTGTCGCCGTTTCGAGAAATTCGGGATCATTGTCAACTATGAGAATCTTCTTTTTCTTCGCTTCTTCAAGTTCTCTGGGTATTGGCATTTGATTTTGTTTTAGAAAGGTGATCAAATCACTCCATTTTACTCTTCTGTGTCCTCCGGGTGTTGAATATGCTTTAAGTTTTCCTGTTTCAATCCATCGAATTACAGTTCTTATGTTAACCTGGCAGAATTTACCGATCTGATAAGTAGTATATATCTTTTCAGGCAATCCGCTTACCTCCTGTTCAAAAATGATAACTATTCTAACTATTATTGAAAAATAATACATCCCTGCCCATTTGTCAATAATTAGTTCTTGGTGACAAATACATTATTGAATCAAATTAAGTATTCTTAGCATAATAAAATAATTAAATAGAAAGAGTTAAATAGAACTAATGAAAGCGCCGGCACAAAACCGGCATGAAGCAGGTGGTGAAAGTCCACTACGTAGTAAGGCGTAGCGAGCCGCTACGCCTTCGAGTTATGCGTCGGCTACCCGTAAGGGAGCGGCGAAGCGTTAGCGCGGGGATACGCAGGCGAGGTATGGAGCTCCGAGAAGCGACCAGGTAAGGCTGGGCCGATGGGATTGGGGGAGCGATACCCCATGAAATTCGGTTAGTCTTCCAGTGGGTGCGAATCCCACCCGGTCAAAACATAAGCCCAGCAGGCCGGT
>SDBU01006924.1_pt1 | contig 13219 bp, 10 predicted proteins | sample 2277071 | NCBI WGS metagenome assembly SDBU01 (sample SAMN10397929, study PRJNA504765) | marine sediment metagenome | isolation source: marine sediment core GS08_GC12, 126 cmbsf | place: Arctic Ocean: Gakkel Ridge, Loki's castle | collected 2008 | reverse complement strand
CCAGCTATCTCCATGATAAGCTGAAAACCGCTGATAGCACGCCTGAGATAAGATTTGCGGCAACAGATACAGATACTGATGATTTAAGTTATCAAGTTCAATGGGACACGGACAGTAGTTTCCCCTCTCCCTCGAGTGCTGTGTCTGATACCAACCCTGGATTTTCAAACATCACAACTCCGTCCGATGATGACCCGTTTAATTCCGGAGATACAATCTCATATATTTTCCAATCTGCCCTAACAACTGACACCACTTACTTTTACAAAATTAGAGCAAAAGATCCCGGAGGAACTAATACTTACGGTAGTTGGTCTAGTATTAGATCTTTTACAATTGACACCGATCTGACTGGAGGAGATGCTTGGTTTGAAACTCATGCCGATCAATTCACAACTGACACTTTAACCGGGAATGCTCAAGTAAACGATCCCGGCAATTATATTGAAGTTTCAGCAACAACCGGCACGGCCACCAGCACGGCCATTACGGCTGCCAATATAAACTCCTCTCCTTCAACTTGGGGCCATATGGCTTTTACCGATGATGAAACCTTTGGCGATATAAAATACAAAGTTTATTATGATGTTTCGGGAACACCAACAATTATCCCTGACGTTGATCTTCCGGGAAATTCAACTGGTTTTGACACATCCCCTATTGATTTAAGTGGTTTGAGTACAACTACTTATTCTATTCTTTACGCTTACGCTGATCTCACATATTCTGGTGGATCACCACAACTTCAAGATTGGACTATTTCCTTTAATTTGAAGCCTAATTCACCTACTCTTAATTCGCCGTCTAATGGTGCCCTCACATCAACAACCCCTGATCTAAAACTTACAGCAACCGATCCTGATAGCGATAATTTGAAATATAAAATTGAATTGGATACCGTGGATACTTTTGATAGTGGCGATTTTCAAACCTTTGACCAAACGTCTTCTCAAGCCGGATGGAGCGGGCAAGATGCTGAAACCGGAACTGCTTATGCTTCTGGAACTCAAGCTACTTATACAATCCAAAGCGCCCTAACCAAAGGAGAAACATATTATTGGAGAGGTTATGCCGTTGATGAAAACGGCTCAGCCGTATGGAGTACTTATAGTAGCACTGGAAACTTTGATGTCAGCCAAAATCCAACCGCCCCAACAAGCCTTTTGACAGAGGAGGCTACCAATCCAACAAATGTAACTGATACTACACCTGAGTTCTCGGCATTGTGCAATGACCCTGATGCTGGCCAGATTCTTAATAAATACCAAATTCAGGTAGATGATGACAGCGATTTTTCATCAACTATCTGGGACTCTGGTTCCTCTGGAACTTCAATGACTGATTGTACTGCCGGCAATCGCTCCCAAGACATTACATATGGAGAAAGTGCATTAACTCTTGATGGATCAACTTATTATTGGAGAATAAAATTTTGGGATGATCTTGGTCTCGAAGGCGTTTGGGACACTGAAGGTGCAACGTTCGCTATGGCAACACACCTTACTCCTTCAAATTGTACTATTCAGGAAAATGTGGATGACTCATCCCTAATTTTTTCATGGACAGATAACTCAACAATTGAAACTCAATACCGAATAGAAAGAAATGTAAGTGCCGCTGGGTTTTTGTTTCTCATAAATAAAGCTGCCGACTCGCAAAGTCATGAAGATACTGGTGTTTCGCAAGGAAACACTTATCAGTATAGGGTTCGCGCAGAAAATGGTACTAATACTGATTGGTGCACAACTAGCACTCTCACATTAAGTGCAGGTACTTTTGAATTGGATGGTCTGAATTTCCAAGGAGTTGATATACAGTAAATTTGTATGTTGTAGGACAAGTTGTAGCAGAAGGGTTAACATTAATTGAAATTGATGTCAGGCAATAAAACAAATGAAAATGAAATGGTACTATATCATACTATATACTTCTATATAGAGAATTATATAGCTTTGTGGTTTGTTTCAAAAATGGGTATTGACAAGCACTTTTTACTTGACTACGCTTTTATCAAGTAGTATAAGAGGAGTGCCATATTAAAAACCTATGGAAAAAGTCTTAGAAAATATTGAACGCTACATACTATATTTAACGGTATTTTTGGTGCCGTTAATAATCCTTCCCATCTTCCCTAATCCCTTTGGTTTACCTAAATTAATAATCCTCGCTTTCGGTGTCGGTCTGGCAATCCTTGTTAAAGCAATACAAACTCTTGTAAAAGGTTCTCTTAAGATTTCAATCGGCTCTTTTGATTTTCCAGTAATTTTGATAGGTGTTGCCTATCTTGTTTCGGCAATTTTGAGAACGCCAAATAAAATGGAAGCTTTCTTTTTGCCCGGAACGGCAACGGTTGTTTTGGCCGGTGTCCTTTTATACTTACTTATCAATCAACTAAAAGAGACTGACAAAAAAGGTCTAGGACTGGTTGTCTTTTTTTCCGGTGTGGTTCTTTCTTTAGTTTCTCTTTTTGCTGCTTCAGGTATCTTGGCAAAAATCCCCCAGTTGCCAGCCTATATTCAGAATTCGAATTTCAATCTTTTGGGTGGAACTTTGCCAACAAGTTTATTTTTAGCTTCTCTCTTACCTCTTGGTCTTGGAATTACTCTTTCTGAGAAAGAGGCGGTAAAGAAAATATTTCTGGCCGTTTCAGTCGGTGTAGTCGCCTTGGGTTTGGCAATCTCTATTTTCAATTCTCTTCCCGGAAAACCAACCAGTCCCAATCTGACTGATTTTGCCACTACTTGGGCAATTTCCGTTGACACTCTGAAAGAATCTCCTCTTTGGGGTGTTGGTCCCGGCAATTATTTAACCGCCTTTAATCGTTTCAGACCGCTTTCTTACAACCAAACAGACCTTTGGGCCGTTAGGTTCACCTCAGGAAGAGATTTCTATCTAACTCTTCTGACAGAAACCGGGCTTTTGGGGGCGGCGGGAATAATCCTGCTTTTTGTTGCTGTTTACAGAAAATCACGAGCTAGACTGGCAGATCTCCTTAAACTACCTGGGCTATCTGCTCTACTGGTTCTCTTAATTCTTTTAGCCCTCTTTCCCGCCACCACTGCTCTTATTGTCCTGATGTTTATCCTCCTTTCTTTGGCTGCCAAAACCAGGAAAACGGTTCTAAACCTGACGGCGACACCAATTTCAGCCCCTGAAACAACAACCAGTGGCAAGTATGCTTCCCGCTTCCCGGCAATTCTTATCAGCTTGCCTTTTATTATTGCTGTACTCGCCTTTTTCTTTTACGCATCCCGTGCTTTGGCCGCCGAAGTTAAATTCAAAAAAGCCCTGGATGCTCTGGTGGCTAATCAAGGAACACAAACCTATGATTTAATGCGTGAGGCCATCAACACCAACCCCTCTGTTGACAGATATCATGCCAGCTACTCTCAGGTAAATCTGATTCTGGCCAATGCCATTGCTCAAAATGAAGAAATCACTGATCAAGATCGGGCCACCATTGCCCAACTTATCCAGCAGGCGATAAGAGAGGCTAAGGCGGTAGTGACCCTTAATCCGCAAAGGGCTGGCAACTGGGAACTTCTCGCCTCAACCTACCGGGCCATTATCCCTTTTGCTCAAGGGGCAGATCAGTTTGCCGTCCAGACCTACAATCAGTCAATTGTTCTTGACCCCATTAATCCTAATCTTAGAATCGCTTTAGGAGGCCTCCATTACGCCCTGGGAGACTATGACACAGCTATCCGTGTTTTTGAACTGGCCACTTTTGCCAAACCTGATCACGCCAATGCTCACTACAATCTGGCCATTGCTTACAGAGAAAAAGGAGATATTCAAAAATCAGTAAACGAGATAACTTTGGTTCTATCCTTGGTTGACCGGGATTCGGATGATTATGAGCTAGTCAGAACAGAACTTGAAAATCTTGAGAAAAGACTTCCTGCTGAAACAGCTGAAGGAACTGAAACTCTGACTCCTCCCCAGCCGGCTGAAGAACCTGTCATCCAACCACCGTTGGAACTTCCTGAGGAGGCTACGCCACCTGAGCCGGAAGTAGTAACCCCATCACCAACACCAACAGAATAGACTTGACACATCCCTCATTTTCTTATTAAATGGATTTAGTATTAGTAGATGCCCAACATGCAAATACCCTCTTTGAGGAAACCTGAATTTTTAAAAAGGATTAGTGAGTGTTGGACAAATCTTTCTCCAAGTTTTAAGCAAGCTCTCTCCATTCTACTGGTTTTAGTCCTGGCTGCCTCTTTATGGCTATTTTTAGCCGAGCGAACCACAACTACCCCCGAGAGACTCCAGGTCATACAGCCGGAGCCTACTCCTGCTGTTACTTTAATAACCACTCCTATCCCCACACCCACTCCTACGCCTAAACCTATCCCTTCTGGTAGGCAAATTTATAACATAAGTCATGGAAAAGATGTTAAGGGGCCCAAGATGAGTCAGGTAATTGTTGATCCTCTTGATCCCTCTGTGGGCGGAACTCAAATTGTAACGGTTAAGATAGCCTATACAAGCCCTATCACAGATGTTAAAGCTACACTAGAGACAGACAATATGAATAAAACTTATACCTTTAAGCGCATTGCTGGAAGCGACACTGATGGAACCTGGCAAGCCTCGTGGAAAATGGAGGATTCATACGATTATACCTACTACTTGTTCTTTAAGCTGGCAAGCGAAGCAGATACTTACGAAGGGGGGTTAACTTTTAGATAAAAGTGGTTAAAAACTTGCTTAAGTTGATTGTCATTTCAGGGCTTATTGTTACTGGATTCTTCGTTGTCTCATCTCCCGCCTATGCTGTTGATTGTGCTCGCGACATGAGTGGTAATTTCACTATGACATCTGACTGCACATTCGCGGGCGTGCCAGTTGATGGCGTTGATACGGGAGCTGGATCATCCAATACAGCTATTTTAGTCCTCCAAAGCGGTATATTGCTTGTCAATTCTAATCAAACCATTTCCTTCGGCAGTCTTAGTTTAACAGGCGGCTCTTTGGCTCTAAGTGGAACACTAGAAGTAGGTATGCCTCTTTGGGTAATTGATGCTGATGGTGATGGCTACCCTGCCACCACAGAACAATACGCCCAAACTAGTGCGCCTACTGATGGAATAAGAAGAAATCTAGTGACTTCTTTAACCGTTGATTGCGACGACTCAACTTATAGTGAAACCAACGAATGCTGTAGTGTCATCACTTGGTACCAAGACTCCGACAGCGATACTTATGGTAATCCCAGTGTTACTATCGATGATTGTAATCAACCAGGCGGCTACGTTGCCGATAACACCGACTGCTACGATTCTAATGCCAATGCCAAGCCCGGCCAAACCACTTGTTTCACCACCAATCGCGGCGACGGGAGCTTCGACTACAACTGCGATGATTCACAATCGGCTTGCAATTCCTGCTCTACAAGTTCTAGTAGTGACACTTATTATTATCGTCAGTGTGATGCGGGTTACTGTTGGACCGACCCCTACAACGAAACTTTCACAGGCTACACATGCTCTGGTAGTACCTCAACTTGTGGTGCCGGTGGCTGGTCATGTGGTGGAGGATCAAAAGCAAGCTCGTGCAACTACAACCCCTGCTCCCTGTATGATAACAAAGATCTTAGTAGATCAGGTTGTACAGTAAGTTGTCGTTAGCCTAGAAAAAGAAATTAGTAGAACGACTCCCTAACTGTTCGCTGAGGTTCTTACTTCCCTTTTAATCTCTTTTTACAAATGGCGCAAATGGTATCTTTTTCAGGAACACCTGGGATAACAGGGGTGGGTTTACCACAAACCGAGCATTTAGTTATCTGAGGCGGCATCGGCACGAACGTCTTTCGCACAACCTCGTCATAAGGTATAAATCAGAAAAACCGTACCAAAAATGGTTAAAGGAAGACCCAAGAGCAAACTCCAGCCAGGCATTCGAAGAGCTAAAATAACAACTCCTGCCGCCAAAAAAACAATGGGGATTATTCCTCCAAACAATCCTATCGAGTTAGCTAAAGCAGTAAGCGCCAAGAAAATCGATGCTAGAAAAAGGAATGCCAGCATACCACTGTGGCAGCCACCAAGAACGAAGAAAGCTTTCTGCAAACCATCTCCCCATTGTGATATAACCAACCTCAATCGAAGAAATCCACAGAGGAAAATCCTGGAAAAAATAGGGATAAATGACAAAAAGATTTAGTCCAACAAGAATTGACAGAAACACAAAAACCAAAAAATTTCTTTTCATATTTGATCGTGTATCTTTCATTTGGATAATTTCATTTTAGCAATAAAATTAAAGCTAAAACAAAGACGGAGAACAGTTAAGACTGCCTTATAAATTTCCCACTGAGAGAGCTTAGATTTACCTCTGGCTCGCAGTCTATAAACAATTGGAACTTCAACAAATTTGAAACTTTTCTGCTGGGAGAGAAAAATAACTTCTATCAAAAACGAGTAGCCTTCGGACTTTATGTTTTTATATCTAATCTTTTTGAGAACTTCTGCTTTGTAGGCTCGAAAGCCACTAGTTGAATCCCTAACACAAATTCCTAAAATAGGTTTAACTAAAGCTTGGGCTCCCCCGCTTAGAATATGTCTCCAGACATTAAAGCCGTGAATTTTTCCTCCCTTGACATACCTTGAGCCGATTACAACATCAAAATTTTTAATTTTTGTAAGCATCCGAAGAATAACATCTGGGCTGTGGGAAAAATCTGCATCCATGGTTATCAGCACCTGATTTGACAACCTAAGTGCCTCTTGAAAACCAGCCTTGTAAGCGCTCCCGAGACCAAGCTTCCGGGGTCTGTGAATAACTATAACCTCATTTTTCTTTTCAGCAATTCTATCAACCAGTTTACCTGTCCCGTCCGGGGAATTATCATCTACCACAATAATCGATAAATTCTTTATTCCAAGACTGAGAATTTTGTCGATGAGAGGGCCGATATTTTGCCTTTCATTATAAGTAGGAATAATAACTGCTATTTTCATAACTTGATGGTATTTCACTTTTTTGAAGAGATATTTTTACTTCAATTTCATACTCTTCTTGGCCTTAAAAATAACCGCCATACCGAAGTTAAAAAATTTTTTCTTTTTGATCTTAAATCCGCTTTCAATAATCATTCTTTCCAAAGAATCAGCCGTAAAAGAAACCACGTGCGAATCTCGCCAAACTCTGCCAGGACCAAAATTGGTCCAAAAAAACCAAACTGAATTAAAAAGACGATTGCCCGTGTCCATTTCAATAATAATTTCTCCGTCGTCTTTTAGACAGCGCCTTATCTCTTGAAAAACTTTTCTTGGATTAACAACGTGTTCCAGCGTTTCCGAGGAAACTATAGTGTCAAAGGTTTTGTCTTTAAAGGGAAGATTGTGGGCATCAGCCGTTACAAACTTAATATTTTTATATCTTTTTTGGGCAAAGCGGATACTTTTTTCGTAAACATCCAGTCCAGTGACTTTTGCCTTGGGAAGAGTCTTCTGAATTAGAATGGTTAAATGACCCCCGGCACAACCAACATCCAGAATTTGTCTGGCATCTTTATTTAAAAACTCTTTTAAAACTTTCCACTTTCCTCCATGCCATAATCTCTGCAAAAAAATTTTCTTTTTACCTTTTTGATAATAATCTGGTGGAACTTGACTCCAAATTTTTTTAAGAACTGCTTTGGTCATAGTAAACGCTCTTATCTAAATTAACAGAAGACAATCAAGGAAGCAATAAAAACAAGATAGCAACAATTATTCCAAGTGTTTTATTTTTCGATATTTGCTTAGCTAATATCCCCCACCGAAAAGCCTCCAAGTCGAAAGAGAACCTGGAAAAAGAGAAAGCCGGAATGAAAACCAATGAAATTCTGTGGAAACACGTAAGGGAAGTTAAGCTAACAAAAGGCAAACCTAAAGACTGCTACATCGAGCTTGCCGAAAAGGTTAAGTTTCCAAAGGGCATATATTTCCAAAAACTTAAAGAGGCTATGATTATTTGGGCTAATTTGTTCTAGGAGCAGATTGATTAGGCTGTCTAACTTACAATAGAGTGGATTCCCTTCTTAATATCTTTCTTGCAAATAGCGCAAATGGTATCTTTTTCAGGAACACCTGGGATAAAAGTTGGGGAAAGTTGGAAATCTACTTGTTCCCGAAGGAGTTTATTCTTCTTCCTCTTCTGTAGGAGTTTCCTCTTCAGGAGTCGGAGTCGTCTCTTCCTCTTCAGGAGTCGGGGTTGGAGTTTCTTCTACTTCTTCCTCCTCAGATTCGTCTGCCACTTGTTCTCCATTTTGGTCCTGTTGATTAATATTAACCAATCCTACCTCAAGAATTCTGTTTTCGCTCGGTCTATAAAGAATCGCCTTTCTGGCGTTTGTGTAGATTAAGACTTTGTCTCCATTTTGAGCCTTGGCAAAGAAAGTTTGGTCTTTAACCGCTTCAACATCTGTAACGGTCGCGACCGTCGGATTCTCATCTTCAGGCAGGGCAATAAGCTTACTAACCTTGCTAATCAGGTCTTCTACCTCCTTTTGAATTTCCTGCTGGCTTGGCGAAAGGCCAAAAAGGGCTGGTCTTTGTCTAACGGTGTAAACGCCAATTGCTCCTCCCAAAACAAAAAGAATCAGCAAGGCAAGAATGGGTAAATTCGCTGAAGCCAAAAAGAATCTGCCGACTCCTTTAAGTAAACCGCCGTTGTTTTCATTTTCTGGCATAGTTTGGCTTATACTAATTGACGTCATATATTTTGTCAAGCAGAATCACTTTTTTTGCAGATGTGCTAAAATCCAACCAATGAAAAGTTATGCAAAATTTTTCCTGAAAATATTTGTTTTTGTGTTACTCCTTTTTGGTAGTTATTATCTATTTATTTTAAAGCCAAGGCTCGAGCTTTCAAATAAACTTTTAAAGGCTGAAAAGACAATTAGTGAACACTCAAGTACTCTAATTCAAAATAGGCTCTCTTTTGTTGAACTCACCCGACTGGATCCAAATTCAGCAAACTTTTCAATCGAAAAGTCAAACGTCATTTCAAAACTAAAAGAAACCAACAAAGAGGGATTAGGCTTGATACAAAAACAAGGAAGTATTCCGGAAATCAATGAAGAATTAACCAAAAGATTTTTTATCCTACTTAGTGAGACAAAAAAAATATATGAAGAACAAGAGAACCTCCTTGAAAGAGTTTTTGAAACAAAATCTTACGAGGAAGGAGTAGAAATTCTAAAATCAGACGAAGCCATCAGTCTCTTAACCAGGCACACCAATTTAATACTGGAATACGAATTCTGGTTGAATTTTATTAATGACAAACAAGAAGATCTAATATATCAAATGACTAATTAGTACATCGTTGAACTATTTCTGTCCAAAAAATAAAAATCAAGACAGATATAAAAAGGGGTATTATCAACCTGTAAAGTTTTAGTCTCATAGTTATTTACTATTTTGTTATTAAACCTATTTTTCCAACTTTTTACAACTAGTCTACCCAGAAAAAACCTCTTGCCCCTATTGTAAAGAAATTGCCGTTTAGTACATCATTGGATCTCTCCTGAAGGTGTGGCCGTGTCAATAATCTCAGCCGAGGATGTGGCTTCAAGTTCCTCAATGATCTCCTCTTCAGTAACTGTTTCTGGCTGGGGCTCCGGAGTAGGACTAGGCGTGACTTCATCTTCAACGGTTAAGGGCGCCAGATCAAGTAAAAAAAGATCCTCCACAGTAAGAGGAAACTCTTCCTCCACTCCGGTTCCTGCTAGAATAATTTTATTTCCCCTCACTTTCGGCTTTTTAGACGAAATCCCGATTGTAATCTCTTGGGCTTCCTTTTTACTGATGGAGTAAACAACACTCCTCCATGTTCCAGAAACATCTCGCCTTCCATAGCTTATATAATCTCCTTCCACATCGGGATTCATAGACAAATCACCACTTGTAAGCTGTGTAACTTTTGTGCCGTCAAAGAAAAATACCTGCCATCCATCACTAGTCCAACCCTCCCAAACCACTCTTCCGTCACTTATTTTGGGATTAGTATTGTTTCCCGAATTAGTAATCTGAATCGTTGATTGGGAAATAAGATTGTATAGAAAAATTTGGTCAACTCCGTTTATGCTTTTTCGGTAAACAATGTATTCTCCTTCTGTATCAGGAAGAGTCGAATTAAGGCTGCCATTTGTAATAAAAGTCTTATTATCTTGAAAAATGTAATAAATCTGGTGATACCCATCCACAACTTCACTCCCAACTTCGACATTATTGGTAGTTAAATATTGAGCAAGATTGGCCTCTCCCTCAAGCACTTGGGCAAGAGTTGGTCGAACCATTACAAAAACTAAAATTGCGGTAAACACGGGTAAAATCCAACTTTTAATAAATTTACTCATAAATGTAATTTACAAACTTTGTTTATAATCTAATCCGTCCAGTAAAATCCCTTTTCAAGCCCACTTACAAAAAAATTCCCATGACGCATGAGATCAGACATTCCCGGTGCCATTTCCAAAGTTGGGCAGTCACCGACCGAATAATTAACGGTGTACCCCGTGCCCCCTTGAATCAACCTAAACGCATACGAGGTGGCATCTGCAACTTCCCCACTTAAGGACTCTATTGCAAAATCCCATTCCGTACTTTGTCCAACATTAACCGCGTTGGGATTAGTCTGGGTAGGGTCAATTTCAACATAATCTCCTTCTGCACCTCCGGTGGAGCTATCTATCTGATTCACTTGAGTGTCCCCATGTGTCAAGCTTGCGTTGTCAAAATAACGCCACGCCACACCAGTCGCGCTAATGGCCCCAACATCTGTCCAAGAGCCGGTTGAACAATCCTGGTCTGTACCCACCTTATACTGCAATACAAAATCTTGCGCTCCAGCAGATAAATTTGCACCCGTAACTTCTAGATTAATCTGCAAACGAATCTTGTCCCCAGGTGAGGGCGGACTGTTACTAACCGGTACAGCCGTCAAATCACCATTTTCAGGTATATCCGGATTCCCCCACACATACTCTAACGCCAAAGTGGTTTGATCTTCAAACCATTCAAAGTCATTTTGAGTCAAAGTCGTTGTCGCAGCAGCTATTTTTATCTCCACCGCAATCGCCCTCCATATAGCACTTTTTGTTGATGAAGATGTTTGATCATTAGGCCCGGAGGATGTTGTAATCTCTGTTGAATTTATTGCCGCATACTTTGTTCCTCCACCTACGGTTATAGTTCCTGCTAGTACTTGGTCAGCACCTGTTAAGCTTTGCGTACCGTTGGTTACTTGCCCTGCAACATAAGCGATTAATGAATTGTTACTATTTGTCGTGATAGGTGCGTTCAATGCAGCACCCGAAGCTGTATTTGTTGCCGTCGCATCAATTGGGCTTGATGTTTCTGTTCCTGTTAAAGTATAAGCATCTATGACAGTATCTGCTGTTGATGCTGAAAGATTTGCAGTGATCGTTTTTGAGGCATTTGGAGTAATAGTAGTGGCATAATAAACTGCCACTGTAGGATCGGTACCTTGAGAATATGCCACATCGTAGGTATTAAACTCCCCATCTGAAACAGAAGTGATAGTTTCACCATTCCGAACCATTACTGCCACCACAACCATAGTCGCAGTTCCAGAAACATTTAACGTAACAGGACACGTTGCAGCATTGGTGCAGTTAGCTTCAGTTGCATCACTTTGAACTGCAATCAAGGCCTTTGCTTCCTGAATATTTGGTGGAAAATTAATATACGGAATTCTCCAGGTTGTCAAACTCCAGCCTATTATTACAATAGTCGTTACAAAGATTCGAAATAATTTAACTATCTTTTTTCTTCTCTTACTCATAATTATTACAAGTTTTTATTTATAATTTGTGCCTATTTTTACAAATTTTTACAAATTTTTAGAATCATCTTAAGGCTCACCTCGCTGCTTAATTATTACTCTTATAATTAATATTTATCTCTCCCACTTGAACAGAGTCTCCTCCGGTATCTGCCGCCATAGCAATTCTGATAGTCATATAGCTACCAGCTGTGTATGTTCCGGCGAAAGTAGCCTTAACCGATGCTTGAGCCCATGCCGTGCCAGCCACCTGTGTTCCACCAGCATTTTCAAGTGTACCTCCCGTATCGTAAACATAAACCGTTACAGCATTATTAGTTACATCTGTCCTTTTACCATAGACTTTAATCGGGTCTGTTACATCTGAAAAGCCAGTTGATGGGAAGTTGTCAGGAACCCTCCAGCGAATCCAGATATCATAATCTTGGACCGAAGGTTCGCCTGTTGTCCAACTGTAATAGTTATGAATATCGGTAGATGCAGTATTACAAACCGCGGTATTAGTGTCGGGCACACCCCCAATAGTATTGGAGCAAAAATCTGAAGTCATGGTACCAGTATTACTACTTGTATCCCCTGTGAGCGTGGCACCTTCATATTCTGGAGACAGAGTTACTTGCCTCGTTGGCCTGGCAAGCCCCACATATACCGGTCCCGTCCCCGCATCTACGTCGAAAGTAAATGAATTTGTGCCGTCCGTGAATGAGAAAGCATGAGTTAACGTATTAACCTCAAATGTATCTGTAGCTTCTGTAATTTGAAACACCGCATCGTTACTTATAGTTATAGTTGGCGATGCTGTCGTCCAAGTCCAGTTTCCAGTGCTTGCAAGCGTTGTCACACCAGATAGTGCTCCAGTATTAATGATCAACCCATTGATAGTATCTGTTCCAGTTGGGGCAGTGATAGCGCCAGCATTGCTAACTGTAAAGTTGGTTGAATTTATTAAATTAGTGAAAGTTCCAGTGAATTGAAGACCATCAATAATAGCTCCAGCCCCATCCTCGATGTGAATTCCATCAGTAATAGTTCCTGCTGTACCCAAAACATGGATTGCATTAGATAAAGTCCCTGTCCCTGTTTGTTCCACTAGAAAACCATTTGTGAGGGTCCCTGAGGCAATGGTATTATCAACCTCCAATGCTGTCACTCCAGCTGTATCTTCGTTGAATATTTCAAAAGTTGTGGGTGTAGTAACGTTCGCAAGAGTGATAGTTATATTTCTGGCGTCTGTGGTGGTAATCGTGTTTCCAGAGGCCGTATCATATGCCTGTTGAAGGGTGCCTCCTCCACCTCCAGTGTCGTCTGCAGAACAAGCTACATTTCCTGAAGCGTCTGTGGTTAAAGCTCCACCGCTGCCGGATCCACTACAATCAAGGGGTGACCCATCCTGGGTAAGAATAAAGTTTCCACCCCA
>SDBU01006923.1_pt1 | contig 13220 bp, 11 predicted proteins | sample 2277071 | NCBI WGS metagenome assembly SDBU01 (sample SAMN10397929, study PRJNA504765) | marine sediment metagenome | isolation source: marine sediment core GS08_GC12, 126 cmbsf | place: Arctic Ocean: Gakkel Ridge, Loki's castle | collected 2008 | reverse complement strand
GTGATGACCCCGACCGGACGGCCTGAACTTCTGAGACGAATATCCCCGCTAGTTGCATCAATGACACAAGATTATACCGATAGCAGGTCCCGAGTAGTCTTGGCTGTTCACCCGCAAACCAGCAATACGGATCAGAACAAGGTAATGAAGAGGTTCAAGGACTACTTCGAAATTTCAGATTAGGTCTTTCTTATTTGTGATTAGTGGATCAAATATCCAGGTTTCGCACGCTTTTGGCGTGGGCCTGAATGAAGGCTTTGCGGGGCGGAACTTCGGCACCCATCAGGGTATGGAATATCTGGTCAGCCTTGGCCATATCTTCTATGTTCACCTTTAATAGGGTGCGGGTGGCGGGATTCATGGTGGTATCCCACAGTTGCTCGGCGCTCATCTCCCCCAGACCCTTATACCGCTGAATATCCACCTTTTTATTGCTCCCTTTCAGCGTGCCCAGCACCTCTTCCCTTTCCTGGTCGGAGTAAACCCAGTGCAGTACCTTGTCAGTTTTAATGCGGTAAAGAGGGGGCTGGGCAATATACAGATGCTCATGGTTAATGAGCTCCACCATATGCCGGAAGAAGAAGGTGAGCAGCAGAGTGCGAATGTGAGAGCCATCAACATCAGCATCAGTCATCAGAATGACACGGTGATAGCGGAGACGGGACAGGTCAAGTTCATCGTCTATGCTGGTGCCCAGGGCGGTAATGATGGCACGGATTTCTGTATGAGACAGCATCTTATCTGGCGGAGCCTTTTCCACATTGAGGATTTTACCTTTCAGGGGCAGAATGGCCTGGAAGCGGCGATTCCGTCCTTGCTTGGCGGAGCCACCGGCAGACTCTCCCTCCACCAGATATATTTCGCAGTGGGAAGGCTCTTTCTCTGAGCAGTCTGCCAGCTTCCCGGGGAGGGTACCTGTATCCAGGCTGCTCTTTTTAACAATTAGCTCTCGAGCCCGGCGTGCTGCCTCTCTAGCCTTAGCTGAGATGAGGCACTTTTCTAAAATCTTTTTGGCTTCATCGGGGTGCTCCTCAAGGTAGAGGGATAGGCCATCAGCTATTACGCTTTCCACCACACTCTTGGTTTCAGGGTTACCCAGTTTGGCTTTGGTCTGTCCCTCAAACTGCGGTTCGGGGAGCTTGACACTGATAATGGCAGTAAGCCCTTCCCTGACATCATCACCGGTTAGGTTAGGCTCTTCTTCTTTGATGAATTTGTTTTTGCGAGCATAGTCGTTAATAGCACGGGTTAGTGCTGAACGGAGGCCGGTGAGGTGGGAGCCTCCGTCCATTGTATTTACACAGTTAGCAAAGCTATAAATGGACTCGGTAAAGCCATCATTATACTGAAGTGCCGCCTCAACGGTGGTGGTATCTATCGTTTTAGAAATATAAATAGGCCTGGGATGGAGAACCACTCGGGTTCGGTTAAGATGGCGAACGAAGCTGGCAATTCCGCCCTCAAAGTAGAAGGTCTTTTCGCTGTCTTCCCCTTCCGCCCCGAGGTGTATTTCCACGCTCTTATTAAGGTAGGCCAGTTCTCGCAATCGGTCGCTCAGGGTATTAAAATTGTAGCTGACCTTACCGAATATCTCCTCGTCAGCCAGGAAGGTAATGGTAGTACCGGTACCCTGGGACTTGCCAATCTCGGTCACCTCTCCCTGAGGTATACCTTGCTTATATTCCTGCTGGTATAACTTGCCATCGCGCTTGACTTCAACTCTGAGCCAGGCCGAAAGAGCATTTACTACTGAAGCACCTACCCCGTGCAACCCCCCTGATACCTGGTAACTACGACCGCCAAATTTTGCCCCGGCGTGTAGCGTGGTCATTACCGTCTCTAAGGCTGAGATATTGGTGGTGGGGTGGACTTCTACCGGGATGCCACGCCCGTTATCTTCGACCTTGATGGCATTATCTTGCTGAATGGTGACTTTAATTTTATCGCAGCAGCCAGCCATGGCTTCATCAATGCTGTTGTAGGTGATTTCATCCACCAGATGGTGCAGGCCACGCTGGTCAGTGCTGCCAATATACATGCCCGGTCGCAGGCGCACGGCTTCTCGTCCGCCCAGGACATGAATATCCTCGGCGGTATATTCATTATTTACTGGCTCAGGTTGTGAAGAGACATCTTGTGTCATAGTCGGACTCTACTCCTTATGTTGGCAATGAGCGTGCATGAAAGTGGAGAAGGATGGTTTAAGATAGGTGGGACGGGCTGGCGTAAAAGCGGAAAAGGTATAGGTAATTTCTATACCCGGTAAAAATAATCCCATCTATATTATTATAACACAATTTAGCTATCAGGTGAAGCTGTGGTATTTGGTTGCCGCAGTCCCTCTTCCAGCTGGGTGATGAGGATAGTTTTTTGCCGGGAGGTGGTCATATCCCGCAGTATCACCGTGCCACTTTTTACCTCGTCCTCGCCAATAATCACCGCGTGATGAACGCCGAGAGTATTGGCCTGTCTCAACTGGGCTTTCAGGCTTTTGCTGCCCGGGGCTTCTATCGCGCCGATACCTTTCTTTCTAAGCATAGACGCTAGCTTTACTGACTCATCCCTGGCTTCATCGCCCATGTGGGCTATGAACACCTCTGGTCTGGGTAAGGTGGGGATGGGAACCTTCTGTTTCTTCAGGTTGAGTATGATTCGCTCCATACCGGTAGCGAAGCCAATAGCCGGGGTAGGCTTGCCGCCCAGCTCCTCAATCAGGTCGTCATAGCGTCCCCCGCCGCCAAGGGTGCTCTGGGCTCCTCCCGCCTCAGGTTGAATCTCAAAAACTGTCCTGGTGTAGTAGTCCAGGCCCCGAACCAGGCGGTGGTCTACTTCATAGGGTAGCTCAAGCAGTGCCAGGTATCTCTTCAGCTGGTTGAAGTGGGTATCGCATGGTGGACAAAGGTGGTCAGTGCTTCTGGGAGCGGAGTCGGCTATCTGCTGGCATAACGGCTTTTTACAATCAAGCAGGCGGAGCGGGTTTCTCTTCAGCCTGGTTTTACAGTCGGGGCACAGGTCCTGGATATAATCGGCATAATGGTTCTTCAGACTGGTTAGATATTCTGGCCGGCATTGCTTACAACCTATGCTATTAAGTTTAAGGGAGAGGCGGCGCAGACCTAGAGACAGAAAGAATTGCCAGGCCATATCGATAACTTCAAAGTCGAGGGTGGGGTCGCCATCGCCAATAGCCTCATAGCCGAATTGATAGTGCTGGCGGTATCTTCCTGACTGGGGCCTTTCGTATCTAAAAATAGCAGCTAAATAGTATAATTTTACCGGTTGTGGCCAGTTATGTAACCCGTGTTCCAGGTAGGCTCGGCATACTGGCGCGGTGCCCTCTGGTCTCAGAGTTAGTGAGTTGCCTCCCCGGTCCTCAAAGGTATACATTTCCTTTTGTACAATATCGGTTTCTTCACCCACACTGCGAGTGAAAAGTCCGGTGTCCTCAAAGGCCGGGGTGTCAATACACTCATAGCCGTAGAGCCGGCCGATATCGGCCGCTTTTTGCTCTATATAACGCCAGTACGCTTGCTCCTCGGGCAGAATGTCTGAAGTGCCGCGTGGTGCCTGATACAATCTAGCCGCTCCTTCTTTTCCGATGTTCTTAAGCTAGAATACAGTATCAGCGCCGGCTTTGTAAAGGGAGTTGTTTGGTTTAAGGGAAGGGGGGAGTGTAGGTAAGAGAGGGGCGAAGCCTCTCTTAAAAACCTCTTCCCCCTCTCCTTTGAAGGAGAGGGGGATAAAGGGGGTGAGGTAGATAAACGTTATGAAATTTTGCACCAGCAATCCCCCTTACGCTATACTTAAAAGATAGGTAACCGGTGAGGCGGACAGATGAGCTTTGAGCTACTTAAGGAGAAAGCACAGGAATATCTTCTACCAGAGAAGATAGCCATAGTTGAGGAGGCCTATAATTTTGCCTTGAAGGCCCACGAAGGGCAGGTGCGTAAGTCAGGCGAGCCCTACGTGGAGCATCCGCTGCAGACGGCTTTGACCCTGACTAAGCTTCAGCTTGATGCTAGCTCTCTGGCTGCCGCCTTACTGCATGATGTTACCGAGAATTGTGACATACCTGTTTCTGAGATTAAGGACAGGTTTGGCCCGGAGGTAAGCAAGCTGGTTGATGGTACCACCAGGCTGGGCAAGCTCTCCTGGTCAGGGAAGGATATAGCCAATAGAGAATCACAGGCGGAGAATCTGAGGAAGATGCTGGTGGCCATGGCGGAGGACCTCCGCGTGGTATTTATCAAGCTGGCTGACCGATTGCATAACATGCAGACCTTAAATGCCCTATCACCAGCCAAGCAACAGAGCATTGCTCAGGAGACCATGGAGATATATGCCCCCTTAGCTCATCGCCTGGGGATATGGGAGCTAAAGTGGCAGCTGGAAGACTTGTCTTTCCGCTATCTGGAGCCGACTAAGTATCACGGCCTGGTTAAGCTGGTGGCCACCCGCCGTGTTCGGCGGGAGAGTTTCATAACTCAGGTAATTCAGATATTAAGCGAGGAGTTTGATAGGGCTGGGATAATGGCCGAGATATTGGGCAGACCCAAGCATATTTACAGCATATACCGGAAAATGGAGAAATATTCCGCCATGGGGAAACACTTTGATGATATCCATGACCTTCTCGCCCTTCGTGTTCTGGTTGGTGGTGTATCCGATTGTTACAGCGCCCTGGGCATTATCCATAGCTTGTGGCGTCCTTTGACTGACGAATTTGACGACTATATTGCCAGCCCCAGACCAAATGGTTATCAAGCTTTGCATACTACCGTAATGTGCCTGGACACGACCCCTCTGGAAGTGCAAATTCGTACTCATGAGATGCATCATATCGCTGAATACGGAGTAGCCGCTCATTGGCGCTATAAAGAGGGTAAAAAGAGCGATATAGGCTTTGAGGAGAGGATATCCTGGCTGCGCCAATTAATTGAGTGGCACCGGGAGTTCAGTGGGGCGGAAGAGTTCCTGGAATCGGTTAAGACTGATATCTTCATTGACCAGGTTTTTGTTTACACACCGAAGGGAGAGATAAAAGATTTGCCCAAGGGGGCCACCCCGCTTGATTTTGCTTACCGGATTCATACCGAGTTGGGGCACCGCTGTATAGGAGCTAAGGTCAATGGTAAGCTGGTGCCGCTCAGTTACAAGCTCAATAATGGTGACGTAGTGGAAATTATGTCAGCTAAGGGGGCTAAGGGACCAAGCCCGGATTGGCTGAGACCGCACCTGGGCTATATTAAAACCTCTCACGCCAGGGAGAAAATACGGCAGTGGTTTAAGAAGCGGGAGCGAGCCGAGAATATTGAGCGTGGCCGGGAGCTTCTGGATAAGGAGCTGAAGCGTCTGGGTATAAGGCTCAGCGAACGTGAGGAGCTGGCAGCCAGGCTGTTTAAGCATGAGAGCCTGGAAGACTTTCTGGCAGCTATTGGTTACGGCGGCATTAGCGCTCGTCAAGTTGCCTTGAAGCTAGCTGCTCAGCAGGAGCAACCTAAAGCAGTAGCTGAAGCTGCTCCGCCCAAACCGCCGGCATCAGCTATTAAGGTGCTGGGGGTTGGTGATATGCTTACTCAGTTGGCCCAGTGTTGTCGCCCAGTGCCCGGCGATAAGATTATTGGCTACGTTACCCGCAGCCGGGGGGTGACCATCCACCGTGGAGATTGTAATAGTGTGCTTCATGAGCAGGAGAGGGAGAGGTTGATTTCGGTGGAGTGGGGGGAGACTGATTCAGTATATCCGGTTAATATTCAGGTTGAAGCCTGGGATAGGGTGGGGCTGGTACGTGATATCACGGCTGTTGTGGCTGAGGAAAAGGTTAATATAGCTTCAGTAAGCTTTACCAATCGTGATGACTGTACCACATTAACCTCACTTACTGTAGAGACCAGGGGTTTGGCTCACTTATCACGGACCATGGGCAGGATTGAGGGGGTTCGGGGGGTGATAAGTGTCACCAGAGTGGGAGATGAGATGATTATGAAAACTGGTTCCTGACCCGGCGTGGTCAGCGGATAAATTGACCAAAATAAAGGGATTTTTAAAGATAATAACCAGAGGAGGTAGGTATTTGCCAAATACTAAAGCGGCCCGAAAAGGGGTGCGTGTATCTGAGAGAAGACGGGTGCGCAATAAAGCAGTCCGTAGTCTACCCAAAACTAGCATAACCAGGGCGGAGAAGCTTATTCTCTCCGGTGAGCCTGAGTCAGCTCAGAGAGCAGTAATGGCGTCTATCAGATCTCTTGATGATGCGGCTAAGAAGGGGGTGATTCATCCCAATAATGCCGCCCGGCGCAAATCAAGATTAATGAAGAAGCTAAATAAGGCTCTGGCATCACCTGTGGCTGAAGTTAAGACTGAGGCATCTAAGGCGGAGGAAACTAAGGCAGAGGCGCCTGAAGAGAAGGAGCAAGAGTAGTTTAAATCTCGGCCCGGGTATTGACAAAAAGGCGAAGGTAGTATAAAGTCTTATTATAGAACGCATGTTCTCTTTAAGAGGTCGGTTATGCGGGGTGATAGATGAAAGCGCTGTCATCTAAACAGCAGAGGATTATTGACTTTATTCACCGTTTTTTGGCGGATAGCTCCTATCCGCCTACCGTCAGGGATATAGTAACCGGCTGTGGGCTTAGTTCAACTTCCGTTGCCGATTATAATCTCAATATACTGGAGGCGGAGGGACATATCCGCCGCCATCGTGAGGTATCGCGTGGTATCGAGTTGCTGGGTGGGTCTTCCGCCCCACGGTCTCAAGTGCAAGTTCCTATTGTTGGTCAAATAGCGGCTGGTGAGCCAATACCTGTACCCACTCCTGAGACTTGGGATGTTACCGCTTCATCGGAGACACTGGAGGTAACCAGAGATTTGACCCGGGGTAGGGAAGGGGTTTATGCTCTGAAGGTCAGGGGTTCGTCGATGGTGGATGCTTTGATTAGTGATGGTGATATGGTGCTAATGCAGTATGTGAATGTGGTGGAGAATGGGGAGATGGCAGCGGTATGGCTTAAGGCTGAGGGAGAGACCACTCTGAAAAAAGTTTATGCTGAGCCAGGTCGCATCCGGCTCCAGCCGGCAAATAGCCAGATGGCACCGATGTATGCTGAACCGGATAACGTTGAGATTCAAGGCAGGGTCATTGCTGTCATCAGGCAACTGGTGTAGCCGGTGGCTCGATTTGATTTCTACTGTTAAACGGTATAAATTAAGAATAGCGGTAGATTAGGCGCTAGTCCGCCAGGGTGGCATTGTAGGAATTGGCGACCGAAGAGGGAGTTATGATTATATCCCAGTTTCAGGCTGTAGGGTGTGACCTTTTTACCAGGGGGCTGGTCTCTTCCCATAATGGAAACCTGAGTATTAAACTGGGAGAGCGTGTGATTATTACCCGCCGAGGCTGCCGGCTCGGCGGCTTGGATGAACAGGACTTGATAGAGACCGGGATAAGTAAGAATGATCGGTCGACGCCGCTGGCCTCAATAGAATTAGCCGTCCACCGCGCTGTTTATCAGGAAACTCCAGCACTGGCCATTGTTCACGCCCATCCGCCTCATGCTATCGCCCTGTCACTGACTGAAACTGAGATTGTGCCCAATGGTGACGAGAGTCTGTCTACAGTGGGGTCGGTTCCTGTCCTTGGTTTGAATTTGAATATGGAGGTAAAACCAGGGGACCTGGCTCATATAATTGCTGAGGCATTAAAGCAGCACCGGATTGTTATGGTTCGCGGCCATGGCAGCTATGCCGCTGGTCAGCTGCTTGAGGAAGCCCATAACTATACCACTACTCTAGAGGAAAGCTGCCAGGTCATGTGCCTGTTGAAGTCACTGCAAGTAAGTCCGGCCGGGGAATAGCTTATTTGCCATTCATCGTCGGGCTTATTTTTTGTAGGCTGGTGTACACCAGTCGAGGTATTTGGGGTTATCGCCTCGTATTACCTCGGAATAAATTTTTTGTAACTTCCCGGTTATCTCACCAATCCCGCCATTGCCTATCTTGCGGTGGTCTATTTCAGCTATGGGTGTTATATGGACGGCGGTACCAGTAAAGAAGCACTCTTCCGCAGTATAGAGTTCGCTGCGGTCAACCGGCCGCTCTATGGTCTCTATACCCAGTTCATTTTGTGCCAGTTCTATTACGGTTTGGCGGGTGATACCCTTTAGGATGTTATCATAAGTGGGTGGCGTAACTAATTTGCCATCTGTGACCAGGAAGATGTTCTCGCCGCTGCCTTCGGAGACATGCCCATCTTGGGTAAGCAAAATTGCCTCGTCAAAGCCGTTCTCGATGGCTTCTGTTTTAGCCAGGGCGCTATTAATATAAAGGCCAGTAACCTTAATCTGTGACGGGGCGACATTGTTATCCGGACGACGCCATGAAGAGACGCCGCATTTGGCTGTATCCATATCCAGATATGGCCCCCACGGAATAACAAAGACTAGAAAATCATCTTCCAGGTCATGCAGCCGTACACCTAGAGCCTCAGAACTCTTATAAGCTAAGGGACGGACGTATATATCTTCTTGAAGACCGCTTTTTGCCACCACTTCTATCGTTATCTGGCAGAGCTCATCTATGGTATATGGTGGAGTGATCTTCAGCACCCGGCAGCCATTATACATTCGTTCATAGTGTTCTTTAAGCCGGAAGATGTAAATCTGCTGGTGCTCGCTGTTCCAGTTACCCCTGATACCCTCAAAAAGAGCGGTGCCATAGTGAAGGGCGTGGGTCATAACTCCTATCTTGGCTTCAGCCAGAGGAACAAACTGCTTATGGAAAAAAGCATACGGCGGCATGGTAAGAACCCCTTTCTTATTAAAAGTTAAAGCTAATTATAGCTTTTATGTGCATGGAAAACAAGCAGGTTTATAGCGAGGCAGTATATCACTAATGCTCTGAATGAGTCCAGTGGCTTGACGGACATCAGGTGATGTGCTATTACAACTATGAATATATGTCCGGATATTTAATTAAAAACAGGGGGGAGGAATGGAAAGATGGCGTTGGTTAAGGTTAGCGTTATTCCGTTGGGGACAGGGACACCGTCAGTTAGCCGGTATGTAGCTCGAGCTGTGGAGGTATTACAGGATGAGAAAGACATAAATTATGAGCTGACGGCAATGGGAACGATTATGGAAGGTGAGTTGGACCGGCTGCTGGCTGTGGTAAGGAAGATGCATGAGGCCGTCTTTGAGGCTGGAGCTATGAGAGCGGTAACCATAGTAGAGATTGACGACCGCCGGGATAAAGTCTCAAGCTTGAGCGGTAAGCTGGAATCACTGAAGAGACAGTTAGGGCGATAAAGATAGGCGAATGGCAATAGAGCATATTATTATCCTCTTAGCCACTGGCATAGTTGTTGGCTTTGCTGCTGGTCTTCTGGGCATTGGCGGTGGCTTTTTCCTGACCCCGGTGCAATACATGTTATATATCTCTATGGGGCTTACCGCCGATATGGCTATAAAACTGGCCTTTGGCACCACTTTACTGGTTATCTTGCCAACTGCCGTCAGCGGTGCCTGGAGGCATAGTCGAAAGAAAGCAGTATGGTGGAAAGCCGCCGTTACCATGGGTGGCTTTGGCCTGATAGGTGGCTTTATCGGGGCTACCCTGGCCGCTCATCTCCCCGGCGCAGCACTGAAGATTGCTTTTGGAGCCATCGCTGTGGCGGCTGCTATCGGGATGCTTACCGCTGGACCGCTGGATACTGAGCGAGTACCTAGAGGCAACCCCTGGCTGTGGGTAGCCTGGGCTATTCCCATCGGCGTCGTAACTGGCCTCCTCGGCATTGGGGGTGGTGTAATGGTGGTGCCGGTAATGGTGCTGGCGCTCAGGTTCGATATGCATACTGCCGTAGCTACCTCTTTGGCCATGATGATATTCACCAGCACGGGTGCGGTTATCGGTTATATTATAAATGGTATCGGTGTTCCCAACCTGCCCGCCTATTCTATAGGCTATGTTAATCTGCTATCATGGTTACTACTGGCTGTTACCAGTGTTGGGATGGCACAGGTTGGCGCGGCAACCGCCTATAAGCTGCCGGCCAGGCAATTAAGGTATATTTTTGTTGCTGTAATCTTTTATATGGGACTAAGGATGCTCGGCGTCTTTGACTGGCTGGGCTGGCCGATATAAAAACTGATAGAATAGTGTTGACCATATGTTAAAGAGCTAGCCGTGGAAAAAGTTTACCGCCAACATTAAAGCGAGAGGAGGGAAGTGAGAAATGCCACCGGTAGTTTCAATTGTAGGTAAATCGAAGTCAGGGAAAACAACCTTTCTGGGAAAGCTGATTCGGGAGTTAAAATCGAGGGGTCATAAGGTGGCTACAATCAAGCACACCCATCATGACCAGGCTCTTGGCCAGCCACACAAGGACAGCTGGCGCCATATTCAGGCTGGCAGCGAAGCTACCGTCCTTAGTGCACCCAACGGGATTGCGATGGTAAAGCCTTTTTCCCGGGAGATGACAATTGATGAGATAGCCCATCTCTTGGGCGAAGATTACGACATTATTCTCACCGAGGGTTTCAGCCGGGGCGATGCGCCTAAGATAGAGGTTCATCGTAAAGAGATTGGCCCATTACTGAGGTCGGCTAAGCAGCGCATAGCCGTAGTCACCGATGAACCCCTTAACACCAAGGCGAAGCAGTTCTCTCTGGAGGACGTGAAAGGTGTGGCTGACCTCCTGGAGGAGGGCTTTATTAAGCCCCAGAGGGAGCGGATTTCCCTTTATGTGAATAATACCCCTATACCGCTGAGTGTTTACCCCAGACAGATGATGACCAACGTGCTTTTGGCTATGGCCTCCTGCCTGAAGGGGGTGGGAGAGGTCACCCGCCTTGAGGTTTTCTTCAGGAGGGGGGGACCGAGGGGGCGAGGTTATTAATTATCAGGGTTGGCTGACAATAAGTTCCTTTAGACTTGTCGCTATTCCCTTTAGTGGCAGGAGTTGAGATTGTTTCTCTGAGCGCCGCTTTACCTCCACGCTGTCGGCTTCCAGGGTGCGGGGGCTGATGGTAACCCGGAAGGGTATTCCCAGCAGGTCGGCATCATTGAATTTTACCCCCGGCGATTCATTGCGGTCGTCAAAAAGCACCTCCGAACCCTGCGCCTCCAGTTCAGCATATAGCTTTTCAGTCGCCCCCGCCACCTGAGGATTTTCCATGTGCAAGGGGCATAGATAGAGGTGATAAGGGGCAATGGGCGACGGCCAGATAATGCCTTTATCGTCGTGGTTCTGCTCTATGGCGGCGGCCATTAACCGGCCGATACCGATGCCGTAACATCCCATGACGATAGGGTGAGATGCGCCGTCGGGGTCAATAAAATTGGCGCCCAGTTTCTCACTGAGGAAGGTGCCCAACTTGAAGATATGCCCGACCTCAATACCGCGGGTGGATGACAGCTTGCCCCCGCACTTAGGGCAGCCCTCTCCGGCGCGGGCCCGGGCTATATCTGCCGTGATGTCAACCTTGAAATCCCGCGGGTAGTTGACATTTCTGAGATGGGTATCCGGTTTATTGGCACCGGCGACAAAGTTCACCCCGGAAGTTACCGAATCATCGGCCACAACTTTGATGCCGCTTATGCCGACCGGCGAGACGAAGCCAGCGACTATACCCGCCCCGGTTACTTCAGCCTCGCTGGCCAGGCGGAGTTCAGAGCAGTGCAGGGCATGCCTTAGCAGCTTTATCTCATTTACCTCAAGGTCGCCCCGGATAACCACCAGGACTAGCTTCCCATCGGCGACATAGAGCACGGCTTTAAGGGTATGGCTCTGGGGCACTTTCAGAAAACCGGACACCTGCTCAATGGTAGTCATACCCGGGGTGGCCGCTTCTTCCAGCGATAATGGCTTCTTATCTTCGAGCTTGCTTTTTACGCTCTCCGCTTTCTCCACGTTGGCGGCATATTTGCAGTTGTCGCAATAGATAACCTCGTCTTCACCATCTTCGGCGATAACCATAAACTCGTGGGAATCCTTGCCCCCGATGGCGCCGCTATCGGCTTCCACCAGGATGGCGGGCAGACCACAGCGGGCATAGAGATTGCGGTATGCCTGGAGCATCTTGTTGTAGCTCTGGTCCAGTCCGTCTTCGTCGGTATCAAAGCTATACAGGTCTTTCATGGTAAACTCGCGGACCCGCAGTAGTCCGGCTCTGGGGCGTGGCTCGTCACGGAACTTGGTCTGGATTTGATACAGGAGCAGGGGCAGGTCACGGTAGCTCTGAACATTACGGGTTACCAGCTCAATGACGACCTCTTCATGGGTCGGTCCCAGGGCCAGCTTGCGGTCCCGGCGGTCGGATAGGGTAAACATCCCTTTGCCGAAAGCCTGGTCTCGTCCCGATTTCTGCCACATCTCCAGAGGCTGGAGTGCCGGCATCATCAGTTCCTGCCCGCCGGCTTTATCCATCTCGTCGCGGACTATATTCTCTATTTTCCTGAGCACCCTCCAGGCCAGGGGCAGGTAGGAATAGACACCGGCGGCTACCTGGTGTATCATTCCGGCTCTCAGCAGTAGCTGGTGGCTGACCGTTTCCGCCTCCGCCGGTATCTCTCTCTGGGTCTTACCGAATAGCTTTGATATACGCACTTCTGCTCCTATCTAAGTTCTCGTCTTTGCCATATTAAACTATTTCAGCTGGTTTATTCCAGTAGCTCTCTCATGTCATTGCGAGCGGAGCGTGGCAATCTCCCCAGATTGCTTCGTCGCCGTGCTCCTCGCAATGACGCTAGACAATCTCGCTTTATTTTTCTACTTCACCCCCTGTATCCCCATCTCCTTTTAAATCCCTCTCGCTCTCCCTTTCTTAAAGGGAGAAGTTCTCCCCCTTTGGCAAAGGGGGACTCAGGGGGATTTCCCCAGGGGCTTTGCCCTTTCAAACTTTCCCGGTTTAGTTCTAATAGGAGCAGGCTTTTACCCGGCCCTGCACCACTTGTACGATTTCCTTACTTTCCTTTGGGAGTCCCTAAAGTTTCTTGAATTCGCTTAGTTATTTCGTCATTCAATCTCTTGGTCTCTTCTATAGAGATGGATAACTCCTCTGCTAATCGCTTGGCATTCACATCTATGATAACCGTTATCTCTATTGTTTGGCTAAGTAGAATTGCGAGAATAGAGAATAGACGTTCAAGTTTTATTTCGTCACTCACGGTAGCTTTGTATGCAATATCATTTGCGAAATTTGCATTAAGGAAAAAATTCTCCGTAG
>SDBU01006922.1_pt1 | contig 13223 bp, 13 predicted proteins | sample 2277071 | NCBI WGS metagenome assembly SDBU01 (sample SAMN10397929, study PRJNA504765) | marine sediment metagenome | isolation source: marine sediment core GS08_GC12, 126 cmbsf | place: Arctic Ocean: Gakkel Ridge, Loki's castle | collected 2008 | reverse complement strand
TGGTTTTAGTAAGGTTTCAGAGAATAGTCTTGATGCGGTAAGCGATAGAGATTTTATTTTAGAATTTCTATCTGCTTCAGCTATCTTGATGATGCATTTAAGCCGCTTAGGGGAGGAATTAGTTTTATGGTCCTCTCAAGAATTTAATTTTATTGAGCTGGATGATTCTTTCTGCACTGGAAGTAGTATAATGCCCCAGAAAAAAAATCCTGATGCAGTGGAATTAATTAGAGGAAAAACCGGACGAGTCTATGGGAATTTAGTAAATCTTCTAACCACAATGAAGGCCTTACCCCTGGCTTATAATCACGACATGCAGGAAGATAAAGAACCTTTATTTGATACCGTATCTACTTTAGAGAGTTCTTTATTCTTAATGAGTAAGATGATAGAGACTATGCAGGTTAATAAAGAAAAGATGGAAGCAAGCACCAGGGGCGATTTTTCTACTGCCACCGAATTAGCAGATTATTTAGTGAAAAAGGGTTTATCTTTTAGAGAAGCCCATAAATTAGTAGGCGGTATGGTTATTTATTGTTTGGAAAAGAAAAAAAATATGGAAAATTTAACTCTTTCGGAATTGAGGTCTTTCCATAAAGATTTTAATGATGATACTTTGAAAATTTTAAAACCTGTGTCTGCTGTTGAGGCAAAAGATTCTTACGGAGGGACTTCTTTTAAAAGGGTAAGGGAGTCTATCCAAAAAGCTAAAAAGATATTAAAAAAAGAATAATAATTAATTACTTAATCTAATATTGATTTTCATTTTATTGTTTTAAAGAAATCTTACTTTTTGTATCTTTTCTTTATCATTCCCTCGAAAGAGGGAACCCAGCATGTTTCCTCATTTTTCCTCTTACAATAAAAAGCTACTAAAACAAGGGTTACAGAAACTTTCAAAAAAAATATAAAAAATATTCCAAAAAAAGATTGACTTTTAAAATAAATATAGTATTATAAAGTATAATGTATACAATCATCTAATATATATAAATTTGAATTTATAGATATAAAAAAATAGGAAAATATTAAAAATGCAAAATACTTTAAAGATAGAAGGGTACGAATTATTAAGTCAAAAAGTTTATCGGGTATTAAAGACAGAAATCGTGAAAGGATTTTTAGAACCAGGAACTAAGTTATTTGAAGATAAAATTGCTACTCAAATGGGGGTAAGTAGAACTCCGGTTAGAGAAGCGATACAAAAATTAGCTGCTGAAGGGCTTATAAAAATAGCCCCTAATCAGACACTGATTGTGACCGAAGTTTCTCCCGAAGATGTAAAGGAAGTTTTGCAGATTCGTGGAGTATTGGAAGGATTAGCTGCTCGTATTGCTGCTAAAAAAATTAACAAACAGGAAATAGATGAATTAGAGAGTGTTGTTACACAAATGAGTCTTCATATTACCAGAGAAAATCTATCATCTTATTGTAAAGTAGTTGATGAATTTCATGATCTTATATTAAATATCTGTGGGAATAAATGGATAACTCAAATACGTGATAATTTAGGTAGTTTCATTTATAGATTTCGTCTTAAATCACTCAGTGTCCCCGGAAGGCTTAAGTGTTCTTTAGAGGAACATCGGAAGATTATGGAATCTTTAAAGAAGCATAATTCAGAAGATGCAGATAGATTAAGTCAAATACATATGGAAAATGCAGTAACTAATATTTTAAAAAATGTGGCAAAAGGAGAAAAATAAAAATAAAACTACGTAAAATTGAATCGATTCATAAATAATTCTACAAATAACTATGATGATATACTCCTTGCCGATGAACTAAATAATGAGAATGTTCTTGTAAATATCTTCGATACCCGCGTAATGGGAAGAGAGTAAGAAATCGCAGTAAATTGGATATTTAAACTGGAGTAGTGCGAATCAAAGAAATTACTATATATATTAAAAGTATTACAATATTGTACAAAAAAAGAAAATTATAGCTTCATACAATTTGTTGAATTAGATGAATTATTAATGAAAGCTGATATTATTTCTATTCATGCTCCTTTAAATCCAGAAACTTATCATTTAATTAATGAGAAGTCGATTCGTAAAATGAAAAACGGAGTTATAATTATTAATACCGCGCGAGGTGAAATAATAAAGGAAGATGCTCTTTACAAAGGGCTCCTTTCCGGAAAGATTACTTGTGCCGGTTTAGATGTATTAGAAATAGCTGATGAGAATACATATTATCGCTCAAAATTAATGTCACTTGATAATGTCATAGTTACTCCTCATACGAGCTGGTATTCAGAAGAAGCGATTTATGATTTGCAAGTAAAAGCAGGACAAATAGTCTATAATGAGTTATTAAAACACTTAGACAATTGATTGTTCTTCGGATATAGACTTTCTGCTTCGGGAATCGAAGCAGTGGCAGATATTTTTAAGGGGGAAATGAACAAATATGAGTAGTAAAGAAAAAGTTATATATATTAAGTTTGATCTTTTAAAGGGACTTATATATAGTATTTTCACAAAATTAAATATATCACCACCAGATGCAGAGATTATTGCTAATATATTAACCCAAGCTGATTTAAGAGGAATTCATACACATGGTGTGGCTAAAATATCGATTTATAAGAAGAGAATTGAATTAGGCTTAATAAAAACAAATCCCCAATTAAAAGTATTAAAAAATTCAATTAATACCGCATTATTAAACGGAGACTTTGGTTTAGGTCAAGTGACTGGATATAAAGCGATGTCTCTTGCTATTCAAAAAGCAGAAAAAAATGGAGTTGGAATTGTCGGAGTTAGGAATGGTCAACATATTGGTGCTCTTGCTTATTATGCAATGATGGCATCTTCCAAAAATATGATTGGAATAGCGACAACCAATACTCCTCCTTCAATGGCAGCTCCCGGAGGCACTAAAAAAATTGTAGGTGTTAATCCATTTGCCATAGCAGTTCCCTCTGGAATAAAATATAAATTTCCGATCGTATTGGATATGGCATGTAGTCAGGTTGCAAAGAGTAAGATCATTATGGCTATAGGAAAAGGTGAAAAAAATATACCCGAAAACTGGGCACTTGATTCTCAAGGAAGGCCTACGAAAAATGCGAAAGAAGCTCTAAATGGTCTATTACTTCCTATAGGCGGTCATAAAGGTTATGGTTTAGCAGTAATTATTGATATTATAGCTGGAATAATTACTGGTGCAGCTTTTGGGACTGAAGTTAGCTCCAATTACGGTGATTTAAAAAATAGACAGAAAAATGGGCTTTTCTTTATGGCAATTAAAATTAATAATTTCATTCAATCCGAAGTCTATAAAAAAAGAATCGATAAGCTTATTAATAAAATAAAATCTAGTAGTTTATCTCCTGGTAATGAAGAAGTATTTTTACCCGGAGAGAAAGAATATCTAATTGCTGAAAAAAGATATATTAAAGGTATCCCTTTGTCAAATTATTTGTATAAAGATCTAAGTTTGATATCGAGTGATCTAGGGATTGAAATAAATGAATATTTTGATTAAATTTTCTAATTATTTCTTTAATAAATATTTTAGAAGTAGTATTATCTGAAAAAATTGTTTACCCATTTTTTAAAGGAGAAAAATAAAAATGAAAAAAACTAATATTTCTTATATGACCTGGCCAGAAGTTAAGGAAATTGTAAAACAAAAGCCAACAGTATTGATTCCTGTTGGTAGTACTGAAGCACAAAATCTTCATAATCCTATGGGATATGATTATCTAATTGCTCAGCGTTTAGCTGAATTTGTAACCCAAAAATGTAATGCAGTGATGCTACCTACCATTCCTTTTGGTTATTCTCATATTTTTGCTGATTTTCCTGGCACAATCTTATTAAGACCGGAAACCCTTAGATTTCTTTTTGAAGACATTATTAGATCTTTAATTAGAACAGGTTTTGACCATTTGCTTTTTATAAATAATCATCAACCTAATCACTATCCACTAGTCCAGGCAATTTATAAACTAAAAGAAGAATATAAAATTATATGTACGTCAATTTTTCCTTCTGGACTGGCAAAGAGTTTTTCACAAGATTTATTTCCCGATGCAAAAAATGTTCTTAACCATGGGAACGAACCAAGTACCTCACTTATAAAATATTTGTATCCTGAGTTACAAAGATTAGATCTTTTTAAGACCACCAAGAAACCTATGCAATTTAAAAATTTTAAACTTGATCCTATTTCAAATTTTGAATTTCAAGGGCAAAAAGTAGCTGCTTTTCTTAACATGAGTGATATTTCTAAAGAAGGGGGGTGGAGCAATGTAAAAGGAGATGCGGAGATTGGAAAAACCATTTTTAATAAAATGGTTGATTTTCTTACTAGTTTTATTTGTGAATTTAATAAGACTAGTATTTAAATTGGTGTTTACTGGAAACTATTTTGTGAACAATGATCAGAAAGAAGAAGCAGATGTTATCTTACAAAAGATCTGTTGAAAAGAGTATAAGTAAGAATATTAACTAGGAGGTTAATGAAGTGAAATTTAAACATTATAAAATAGTCACCACATTATGTTTAGTGATTTGTGTTGTTTTCTTAATGAATATCATTGGTATTGCTGCTGAGGTATGGGAGTTTAAATTAGGGGCAAAGATGCCGGAAACTCGACTAGAAGCTCAAGCATTAAAGTCATTCATGGCTGCTGCTGAAGAGAAAAGTGGAGGAAGAATAAAGTTTGTTTCTTATTTTGGAGGTACATTGGGTGGAGCTAAGGAACAGTTAGAAAATGTAATTACGGGAGTACAGGATTTTTTTGCAGAGACATATACTTATCTTGCTCCTTTTGTAGATGGATTTAGAGTGCACTCTATGCCCTTCTTTTTTTCTGACAATGAGGAATATCAGAAATTTCTCCTTGGCCCTATTGAAAAAGAAATGGAGCAAGCTCTCATAGATAAAGTTGGTCTTAGGGTAATGAATGAAAAAAAGAACTGGTTAAGAGGACCATATCGAATAATAGCATCAAAAAAACCTATTTTAACATTAGAAGATGTAAAAGGTGTAAAACTGCGACAGCCAGATAACCAAGCCACCATAAAATTATGGAATGCTTTCGGTGCAAGTGTTATTGTTCTTCCATATTCTGAGGTTTATTTAGCATTACAACAAGGTATGGTAAATGCAGTTACCATTCCAATTACTAATTATGATGGAGATAAGTTTTATGAATTAGCAAAACATGCTACTATTACTAACGAATATCAGCAACAATTGGTAATTGTTATGAATGAAAAAAGATTTCAATCACTACCCGAAGATATAAGACAAATACTATTTGATACAATTAATGAAGCTGGAGATCTATGTACTAAAATTGTAAATGATGCTGCTAGCACTGTAAAAGACAAATTAGTTAAGGAGGGTGTATCGTTCTGGACAGTTGACCTTACCCCTTGGAGAGAAAAGGCTATTGAAGTTCAAAAACAATTAGAAGAAGAAGGATTTCTTCCAGCCGGTTTAATGGAGAAAATTAAGGCTCAATAGAAAAATATTTGCAAATTAAAATAGGTAGTTCGAATTGGAGATACCGAGTCAATTCGAACTACCTTAGCACCGGAGGTGTTTATTTGAAATTATCCCATAGCTATTATAGAAAGCTTAAAAATATAAATACATGGATTGGTGAGAGAATTTCGGAGCTTATTGGAACATTAGGACTTTTAATTTTATGTACAATTCTTTTACAAATAGGCTTGAGAGTATTTTTTAAATTTACATTTCCCTGGGTATTCGAACTAGTATCAATCTTTGCAGTGTATGCAGCATTTTTTGGAGCTAGTTTACTAATGTTAAAAAATAAAAGTGCAAAAGTGGAAGTTCTAGTTGAAATTATGCCCAAGTTTTTACAAAAAATATTTTTAATGCTTGAAATAATGACTAAGATTATTATGGGCATTTCAGTTCTTATTGGAAGTATAAATTATATGGATGTTTTGAAAAATTATCAGATGACTAATTTTCCAATTTCAACAAGAATGTTTGCTTATCCAATTGCCTTTTTTAGTTTAGTATTAATATGGAACGGTTTTCTTTCTTTGCTAAATTATATTGTATTAGAAAAAGAGAGGGCTAAATGAATTCAATAATTCTCGGAGTAACATTAATTTCTCTTATATTATTGGCTATTCCTATTCCAATTGCAATGGGAATATCTTGTCTTGTAGTTTTTTTGGTTGGCGGTTATCCTCTTTATATTATTCCTCAAAAACTTATTGCTACCGCAAGTAGATGGACTTTATTGGCATTGCCATTTTTTATTTTGGCGGGAACTTTAATGAACGAGCTTCAGCTAACCGATCGTCTTTTTAAATTTGCTCGTTTATTTGTCGGTCATATTAAAGGTGGTCTTGCCCATGTAAACGTACTTGCATCAATGATTTTTGCAGGAATATCAGGATCGTCAACTGCAGATATTGCTGGTTTAGGTAAAATTGAAATAAAGGCTATGACTGATGCTGGTTTTAGTAAAGCTGTTAGTGCTGGCATAACTGTTGCTTCTTCAGTAGTTGGACCGATAATTCCCCCAAGTGTTGCATTTATATTGTATGGCGTAATTGCTGAAGTCTCCATTGCACGTCTATTTCTGGCGGGACTTTTTCCAGGAATCTTAATCGGTATAAGTCTTATGATTACAACATATTTTCAAGCGATAAAAAGACCTGATCAATTTCCAACAGAAAAAAGAGCTAAGCTAAGTGAATTTCCAGGAACTTTTAAATCGGCGATTTTAGCAGTTTTTGCGCCAATATTAATTCTATTGGGAATGACTACTGGAATTATTAGTCCAACAGAAGCTGGAGCTGGCGCCGCAATATATTCAATGTTTGTAGGAGTAATTTATAAAACTATAAGTTGGAAAATTATTTGGAAAGCAATAAAAGTAGCGATGCTTCAATCATCATATGCCATGCTTTTAGTTGCTTTGGCTAGTGTAATGGGTTATATTATTACTTTTGAAAGAACCCCTCAATTAATAATTGCGGCATTTGGAGGAATGGTAACGACCCCCTGGACTGTTTTATTATTTTGTAATATTATTTTTTTAATCATAGGATGTTTTATGTCTGCTACAGCATCACTAATTTTGTTAACTCCTATTTTGCTTCCAATTATTATAGAGGCAGGAATTAGCCCTGTACATTTTGGAGTAATTATATCTTATGCCTTACATATTGGAATTGCTACTCCCCCGGTGGGTATGGGATTATTTATTATTACCGAAATTGCTGATATAAGTTTTAATGAGGCTGTTAAAGCAACCGTTCCATATTTATTTCCATTAGTTGTTAGTCTTTTTATTATTACTTATTTTCCAGCCATAAGTTTGTGGTTACCAAATTTATTACTAAACTAAGTGTTTAATATATAATATTGGAATATTTATTTTTTATATTTATATGTGCTAATTTCTGGTTGTGTAAAAATATTGGAAATCCTGTTTTTTTTAATTTATATAATATCTATAAAAAAAGAGTAGATTACTTAAAAGAAAAATTCAATGAAAAAAATATTGTCTCATATTCTGTAGCTATCTATAAATTGCAATTATTTCACTATTTAATATTCAATAAATATTTTAAACAATTGTGTGAGGAAAATTAAAATGGAAAATAAAAATATCATTTTGGATTACATAAGTAAACATGAAGATATATATATGAAACTAGCAAAGGATATCTGGGATCACCCCCAGATTGGGTTTGAAGTAAATTTTGCTTCAGATTTAATCGCAGAACAGTTAAAAAATGAGGATTTTTATGTGAAGGGCATTAAGAATATTCCTAATTCTTTTGTTGCAAGTTGGGGAAAGGGAAGGCCCATAATTGGAATATTAGGAGAATATGATGCTTTAGCTGGATTATCTCAGGAGACTACATATAGAAAAAAACCAATAAAAAAAGGAGCTCCTGGCCATGGATGTGGGCACAACCTACTAGGTGTAGCAAACTTAGCAGCAGTGATTGCAGCAAAAAATTTTATAAAACAAAATAATTTAGAGGGAACAATAAGGTATTATGGGTGCCCTGCTGAAGAAATGTTGTTAGGCAAGGTAATGATGGCTAAAGAAAAAGTATTTGATGATTTAGATTCAGCAATTAGCTGGCATCCGAAAGAATTAAATACTGTTTGGAGAAGTAGAAATAATGCCTTAAATTCATTTAAAATTAATTTTTATGGGAAAGCAGCACATGCTGCTTCTGCTCCAGAAGCAGGACTAAGTGCTTTGGACGGAGCAATATTAATGGATATTGGAGTTAATTATTTACGAGAACATATTATTCCACAAGCAAGAATACATAGTGTGATTACTAATGGCGGAACAGTACCCAATATTGTTCCTGATTATTCTCAAGTCTGGTATTATGTGAGGGCTCCCCAAAAAGATCAAGTAGAAAATATATATAGGAGAGTTCTTGATATAGCTAAAGGAGCAGCCTTAATGTCAGGAACAAAATTTACCCTTGAATTTTTAACTAGTTGCTATGATTTTATGCCAAATAACGTGATTACTGAATTTATTTTAGAGCAGATGAAAAAAATTAAGCCACCTCATTTTACTGAAAAAGAAAAGCTTTTTGCTAAAAAGCTTCAAAATACTGTAAATCCTTCTAATATAAAAAAAATAACAGAATCCTTTAAATTAAATAAAAAAGATTCAGATAATCCTTTTATTGAAAAAATATTGGAACATGCTAAAGGTTTTGATAGTGGAAATATCCGCAGTGGTTCTACAGATTTAGGAAATGTTTCTCATATTGTTCCAACAGGGCAATTTACAGGCTGTTGTTTCCCCCTTGGGATACCTAATCATTCTTGGCAAATTGTTGCTATTAGCGGTTCGTCAATTGGTTTTAAAGGTATGATCTTTGCAGCCAAAGTTTTGGCTTTAACAGCAACAGGCCTTTTATTAAAACCGGACATATTAAAAGCAGCCCATGAAGAGTTTAACCAAGTAACTAAGGAGAGATAATACCTTATCCCTTCTTCTAAAAGATATTACACTACCTAAATAATAATTTATAAAATAGATTAATTGAATGAATTTATTTTTAAAAATATTTTTATGATGTTAAAAAATACTTATCTTAAAACAATTTTACAATAATGGAGGACTATAGGGAGATGAAATTAAAGGGAATTTCTTCGTTAACTAGCAGGATAGCTTCTTCTGCAATAGGGGATGCCAAGGCAAAAATTGATGAAATGAAAAAAAGAGGGATTAAAATAATTAATTTTGCACAAGGACAACCAGATTTTGATACTCCAAAAAATATAAAAAAAGCAGCTTATAAAGCAATCAATGAAGGGTTTACTAAATATACGGCAGCTGAAGGAATTCAAGATTTAAGGGAAGCTGTATGCATAAGATTAAAACAAAGAGATCAATTAGAGTATAAACCAACTCAAATTATTATTACTAATGGATCAAAACAAGCACTGTATAATGCAGTTATGGCCCTTTGCGAACCAGATGATGAAGTGTTAATTCCAGTTCCTTGTTGGGTAACTTATCCAGAACAGGTTAAATTAGCCAGGGCGAAGGCAATTTTTGTCTCAACCCAAGAAAGAAATAATTTTCGTTTAACATTAGATGAAATAAAATCTGCATATAATCCTCGTGTAAAAGTTTTTTTATTTAATAATCCTAATAATCCTACTGGGGCACTGTGTGATGAGGGTGAATTGATAAAGATTGCTGATTTTATGATAGATAAAGGGATTTGGGTTATTACTGATGAAATTTATAATGAATTAATTTACAACAATAAAAGATGTCCTAGCTTGGCCTCAATAAATAATCAAATAAAAAAACAGACTGTTACTATTAATGGTTGTTCAAAAACCTATGCAATGACTGGTTGGAGAGTCGGATATGCTGCAGGACCCGAAAAAGTTATTTCTGCAATGATAAAATTACAAGGTCATTCTACCAGCGGAATAAATTCAATAGCTCAAAAAGCAGCGATTGAAGCATTATTAGGAACTCAAGAGGAGGCTAATAAAATGTTGAAAGAATACAAAAAAAGAAAAGACTATATTGTAAGGGAATTAAATTCCATCTCCGGAATTACTTGTAAAGAACCAGATGCAACTTTTTATGTATTTCCCAATATTTCTAATTTTTTTGGTAAGCAATTTGGAAAAAATAAAATTAACAATGACCTCGATTTTACTACTTTTTTACTTGAAGAAGCCCATGTTGCAGTAGTTCCAGGAAGTGCATTTAGTTATAATTCAAATCATATAAGAATGAGTTTTGCAACATCAATGGAAAATATAAAAGATGGCTTATCTCGAATAAAAAAAGTGCTGACTTAATAGCATAATTATTTGAAGAAAGAGGAATATTATGAGTTTAAAAATTATTGATTGTACCCTTAGAGAAGGAAGTAACGTAATTAATTTTCAATTTGGAAGAAAATTAACTATAAATATTTTAAAGGGATTGGAAAGTGCAGGTGTCCAATGGATTGAAATGGGACATGGATATGGTTTGAGTGCTACTTCGAAATGTAATTTTCCCGCTCTTTTATCTGATGAGGAATATATGGATTTAGCCAAATCTTGCTTAAAAGTAGCAAAGTACGGGTTTCATTTTAATTTAAAATATAGCGAAAAAAAAGATATTAAAATTTCTGCCAGAAAAGGAGTGCACTTTTTAAGAATTGGTACAGAAATAGATAGAGTTAATGAAATTAAGGAATATATTAATTTGGCCAAGGAGAATGGATTATTGGTATTTGTTTCTCTAAGAAAGATTTATGCAATAAGTGGTTTTCGGGAATATGTAAAAATTCTTAAAAAATTGGAAAATTGGGGAGCCGATTTAATTATACTTTTAGATTCTGCAGGTTACATGATGCCCAAAGATGTCAAAAAAATTATCAATTTGGGAAAAACCGCAATAGAAACCTCTTTAGGTTTTCATGCTCACAATAATCTTCAGTTAGGCATAGCTAATACAATTACTGCTATCGAGTCAGGAGTAGATTCGGTTGATGCTTGTGTTGGAGGTATAGGTAGAAGTTCAGGAAACGTTCCTATAGAAATTTTAAGCATTATTTTAGAAAAATATCATTGGGAGACATCTTTAGATTATAAAAAATTATCCGATTTAAAGGATAAATATATTTTTCCTTTAATAAAAGGAAAAAATCGATTTTCTTCTAAAAATTTACTGTCTGGTTTGACAGGGTTTCATTCAGGGTATTTCCCATTAGTCAACAAGGCTATTAAAAAATATCCCCACATCGATTATCGTGATTTAATAATTGCTATAAGCAAAAAAGAAAAGATCAACGTTACAGAAAATGTAGTGGAAAGCACAATTAAAAAGCTACTAAAAAAACATAAATCGCAATGAAGTACCAGTGAGAATTTACAACTTTAACGGAGTTTTTTGAACCGTGTTACATGATAATAATTGAATAAAAAATGTTCTTCTTACTAAATATTAAAACCAATATTGTGTTTTTAAATATTATTTATTATAGTTTGTCCCATTATTATTTTAACCCTTAGTTAAAAATGAAAGGAATAAAAATGAAAAAAAATATTATAAAAGAAAAATTGTCTACGGATAAAATAGTGATTGGAACTTGGATTCGTAATATAAGATCTGATTACTTAATTCAATTAATCGCAAAGAGTAGTTTTGATTTTGTCTATATTGATATGGAACATTCAAGTATGACAATAGATATAGTTGCTAGTCTGTGTTTGACTGCTCAATTGTCGGGATTGGTGCCTATTGTAAGACCGGCTGATAAATTGCCTCATTTATTGGCTCAACCTTTAGACTGCGGGGCTATGGGTCTTTTAATTCCTAATGTAGAAACAGCGGAAGATGCAAAAAAAGTAATTCAATATTCAAAATATAAACCTTTAGGGAGAAGAGGAGTTTATCTGCAGGGAGTTCACAGTAGTTTTATCCCTATGGAAGGTAAATACTTTACTAATTTTATGAATAGAGAAACAATAATTATGGTACAAATTGAAAGTAAAAAAGGGCTCAAGAATATTCATGATATTTTATCGGTAAAAGGTGTTGATGGAGCTGTAATTGGTCGTAATGATCTTTCTCAAGATTTAAATTTACCGGGTCAAGTACATCATGAGACTGTAATTAATGCAGTGAAAAAATTAATTAAGACATGTAAAAAAATAGATAAATATCCGGGCTTATTAGTAAACGATATTGATGAAGCAAAATATTGGATTAAAATGGGTATTAAAGTTATTGTATATAGTAATACTTCAAATTTATTGTTGAAAAGTTATCAGAAAATAATCAAGGAGTTAAAAAGCTAACCTTTTTAATAAAAACTTATATTTTGTTAATGCCCGTTTTTTCTAGCAAGAGATTAGAAAATTCCATTACGTGATAATTTAGGTAGTTTCATTTATAGATTTCGTCTTAAATCACTCAGTGTCCCCGGAAGGCTTAAATGTTCTTTAGAGGAACATCGGAAGATTATGGAATCTTTAAAGAAGCATAATTCAGAAGAGGCAGATAGATTAAGTCAAATACATATGGAAAATACAGTAATTAATATTTTAAAAAATATAGTAAAAGAAAAGGACAGAGATAAGAATGAATAAAATTAAATCGATTCAGATTAAAGACTAAAGACAAATATCTTTGCCATGGCTAACCCCACCCCCGAGATTATGCCCGATGTAGCTAAAGCAGCAGATGCCCGCATTGTAGCCACCGGTCGTTCTGATTTTCCCAACCAGGTCAATAATTGTCTCGGTTTCCCGGCTATCTTCAAAGGAGCGCTCAAAGTAAGAGCAAGTCAAATAAATGAAGAGATGAAATTGGCTGCAGCCTATGCCCTGGCTTCCCTAATATCAGGGGATGAATTAAATGATGAGAATGTTATTGCAGATGTCTTTGACCCCCGAGTAGTAGAGCGGGAATCAGAGGCAGTAGCTAAAGCGGCTATAGAAAGTGGTGTAGCAAGAATCAAAGAGGTTATATAATATATAAAAAGTATTAAAATGATAATCAAATAAAAGGAAGAGAAAAAAAGATGTCACTAATTAACATTAACCTAAAATGGTGCAAAGCCTGTGGTATTTGTGTAGATTTTTGTCCTAAAGAAATTTTATACAAAAACGAAAAAGGTTACCCTGAAGTAAAAGATGAAACAAAATGTACTAAATGCAAGTTATGTGAATTAAGGTGTCCTGATTTTGCCATTGAAATAAAG
>SDBU01006921.1_pt1 | contig 13224 bp, 12 predicted proteins | sample 2277071 | NCBI WGS metagenome assembly SDBU01 (sample SAMN10397929, study PRJNA504765) | marine sediment metagenome | isolation source: marine sediment core GS08_GC12, 126 cmbsf | place: Arctic Ocean: Gakkel Ridge, Loki's castle | collected 2008 | reverse complement strand
ATACTATCAGGGAGCGCGGAAAGAGTAAGAGCATTCTAGGTATGGGTTCTCGTGAACGCCAGATTCACATTCTCCCAAAAACGATGAGCCCCCAGGAGGTAGTATGCCTTGATCCTGCTCATTTTGCTCTGGCAGCAGTAAGAGATGCAAATGTAAGAATAGGAGCGAAAGTAGCTATCTTTGGTTTGGGGGCAATTGGTCTTATGGCTGTGCAGATGGCAAAGTTGAGCGGAGCGGAGCTTGTTTTTGCCTCTGATCCTCTCTCTAATCGTCGTAATCCAGCAAAAAAATATGGAGCGGACCAACTATTTGATCCCACTAGATGCAATGTAGGATTTGAGATAAAAAAAGCAACAGGGAAAAAGGGAGTGGATGTTGCTATTGAAATCAGCGGCTCTGATGCGGCTCTCTCCGATGCAATACGAAGTGTACATTATTCTGGATTAGTAGTTACAGCCTCCTTTCATCACGGGCGAGCTAATGCACTTCGTTTAGGCGAGGAATGGTTCCATAACCGGATAACTCTGCGCTCCAGCATGCCGGTTTGGGATAATCCCAGTAGAGACTACCCTATGTGGGATGACAGGCGTCTGGAGGATACAGCCTTTCACCTCATGAGGGATAAGAAACTCACTGCAGATGGAATGATTACTCCAACATACCCTTTTGAAAAATCTGTAGAGGCCTATAGATTCATCAACGAGCATCCGGATCAGTGTATTAAGCTAGGAATTACTTACGAATCGAGAACCTGACACGAAAATGGAATTTGCTAACCTCTTTCCTTCACCATAAAACCGAAATTGGCGGTTATCAATCCAGTAATAAGGGTTATAGGGTGGAATAGTTCTTCAGCTTCTTTGTCCTTGGACAGGGAAAAGGTGAGTCCACAAAAGTTTTGCAGCCAAATAAAGGGAAATGAGCTAATTCTGTGGATAAATCGGAGAATATCCAAACCAACAAAAGTAGAGATTGCCGAGTAGGTAAATGTAACAACAGGCATCTACGAGAAAACAAACCTAGGATGCTAAAAATTTCAACTTTAATGTTCCATAACGAACAAATTTTCCACTCGATTATATATGAAAGTATTAAAAACAGAACTCCTGTCTTCCTTTATTGAACTGGACAAGATTTTGTAATAATATAGAATAAAAAAAACAAAAGGATAAGCAATTTTTTATGAATTAGTAAATAATCGTAACTCATTCCGGGAGAACTAGAATGTTAGCCGTAGAACGGAGACTAAGAATTGCAAGGGTAATTCAAGATGAGACAAGCGTCAGAGTATCAGAGTCTCTGGTGAGGAAATTCAGGAAAAAGCAAATAGAGGTCATCGTTGTGTAATGTAGATGTAATAGAGTTAATGGATCGAATCTCTTTGGCAGGAGTAAATGATGGCTACCTATAATAAAGGGAGATTATCCAGCTACTGGATAATCAAACGTTACCTGATAGGATATGGTTTTCTGCTACCAGCTCTTCTCATTTACATCCTCTTTGTCCTGAAGCCTCTCCTGTTCACCTTCTATTTAAGTCTTGTTAAATGGGATGGAGTGGCTGCCGTTAAGAAATTTGTGGGCTGGGGTAATTATTCTAAGGTACTGGCGAGTGATGTTTTTTGGGAAGCACTCTACCATAATGTAGTGTGGACGGGACTCATGCTGGTGGTGCCTTTACTTCTCGGTTTGATTCTAGCTGTAATACTGGATCGTTCCAAGATTAGAGCAAAACGCTTTTTTATGGCCACTTTTTTTGCTCCGGGGGTGCTGGGGTTAATTATGGTGGGGATCATCTGGGGATGGATTTACAATCCACAGTTTGGAGTTTTAAATACTGTGTTGAACTTGCTCGGTCTCAATCACTTAACTCGAGGCTGGTTAGGTGATCCAAAATGGGCTCTAGTGTGTATAATAGGAGCTGGTGCCTGGACTTACTATGGCTTCTGTATGGTCATTTACTATGCTGCTTTGCAGGGAGTCGATCAGAACCTGTACGAAGCCGCAAAGATTGATGGAGCAACAGAGCTCCAATGTTTTATTTATATAACCATTCCTTCCCTGCGTACCATTACCACTTTTCTCATCCTGATTTCTCTAATCAATTCCTTTAAAGTCTTTGATATCGTTTACACCATGACCAGGGGAGGCCCTTCTACTAGTAGCGAGGTCCTGGCTACTTATAGTTTCGTTAAAGCTTTCGAAGAAAATCAGGTGGGATATGGCAGTGCCGTCTGTTCTATATTGACGATCATAATATTATTGAGCACCTACGTTTTTTTAGTCTATCGAGAGAGAAGTAGCTGAATCATTCTCCCTATTTGTTGGAGTTTAAAAAATGCGCAGAAGTTTTACAAGAATAATTGCCTATGTAGTCCTGTCCATTTTCACTCTTATTTCCGTATACCCTTTTATCCTCACATGGTTCTGGACTTTAAAAGAAAAAATGGCAATCTATATGGACCCCCTTGGTTTACCCCATACCGTCACCCTGCAAAACTTAAAGGATGCCTGGATTATTGGGCGTATGAGCAAATACATGGTCAACAGTATCATCATAGCTGTTCCCACGGTGGCGATAGTTGTCTTTTTCTCCTCTCTGGCCGCTTACTCTTTAACTAAAATCCGTATCAGAGGAACCTCTATCATCTTCTTTATTTTTCTGGTTGGACTGATGATTCCTTTCCAGGGAATTATGATTCCTCTTTATTATGATCTGAGGGATTGGCGACTGATAGGAACATATTGGGCGGTGATTATACCCATTGCCGCTTATGCCTTTCCTTTTGGAATTTTTTTGATGAGAGCTTTTTTGAGAAAATTACCACAGGATCTGGTTGACGCAGCCAGACTGGATGGCTGTGGGGATTTTAGCATATTTCTCCATATCATATTACCTCTGGCAAAACCGGCGCTTGCCTCTTTGTCCATATTTGAATTTCTCTGGACCTGGAATAACTTTTTGGTACCCTTAATCTATTTGCAAGATGCAGAAAAATTTACCCTGACCGTTGGAATAATGTTCTTTAGAGGCCGTTATACTTTAAACTATGCACTCATAGCCGCTGGTGTAACTATCGCTAGTCTCCCTATCTTGGTACTATTCCTGATTTTTACCAAGCAATTCATAAAAGGTTTGACTGCCGGGGCTATCAAGGGATAGAGATTCAGTATAAGGCTCAGCAAACAAAAGTGGGTTATCTTTAAGAGAATTTGGAAATGTGGCGAAAAAATCAGTGGAGGCTATTCTGACAAAAAAGTCAAAAGCAGGAAATTAGGGCCGAAAGGGGGGTGAAAAAGTAGATCAGCCGATCCAGCTTGGAATACAAGAAGTTATTAAATAAAGGAGGAGTTAGTATGGATAAAAAATATCAAAGAAAGATAGTGGTAAGTATCTTCTCTATCGTGGTGACGGTCCTTTTGCTGAATGCTGGCATGGTGTTGGGAAAAACCACTTTGGTTATGTGGGACCAATTCACCGAGGAATCCAGTGAAGCCGCTATTTCTCAAATAATCAGCGGTTTTCAAAAGAAGTATCCCGATGTGGAGATTAAGAGAACGGCTATGGATATGTTCGATATGCGTCTGGTACTGAGAACTGCTCTTGCTTCTGGTACAGGGCCAGACGTTATTTACTACGGCCCAGGTCCTGGTTGGATGGGAGTACTGGCTGAAGCTGGAATGTTACGTGATCTTTCCCAGGATTATGAGAAATATGGCTGGGTGGACAAGGTTGCGCCGGGATACCGCAGCTATGTCATTTACAAGGGTAGGGAATGGGCTATTCCGCATGAGGCCGAGTTCATGGTGGTGTACTGCAACCCAACTATTTTCGATAAACTGGGAATAGATGTGCCAGAAAGCTTCGAGGACCTCGTCGATATCTCTGAGAAGATAAAGGGAAATGGATATATTCCCTTTGCCCAAACTAACAAGGGAAAGTGGTCAGCCACACACTTCGAAACTTACCTTTTGCAAGTGTTCGCTGGAAATGCTGAAATAGAGAATGTACTCTTCGGTGAGGGGAGCTGGACCGGAGATGGGTTTGTCCAAGCAGCGAAGACACTCCAGGAGTTCAACCAAAAAGGATACTTCGTACCTTATATCAATGCGGTGAGCTACGACGATGGAAACATACTTTTCTACACTGGCAAAGCTGCTATGCATTTAACCGGTACCTGGCTGGCATCAGTAGTAGATGATTCCTCTCAATTCAAACCCGATTTATTTCGTCCTCCATTTAAAAAAGGAAGCGACACCTGGACACTGACCCTTAGCGGATCAGCTTTCATGATCAACTCTCAGAGCAAATTTCAGCAAGAGGCTCTAACTTTGCTCGACTACTTTATCTCTCCTGAAGCCGTGAACATATGGGTAGAAGTAGCAGGTTGGCTGCCGGCAATTGGACTGGGAGATGTGACACGTTTTAAAGTATCTCCTCTAATACAAAAGATATTGGCACTCACTAATAAGCCGCCCTTCGGCGTAGGTATTCTCGACGTAGTGATGCCTGCTCCTGTGGTTACTGTCCAATACAATAAGACTCAGGAACTCTTGGGGGGAAGTATAACTGCGGAGGAGTTCACCGAGGCAATGCAGGAGGCGTGGGAGGAAGCCCAAGAATAGACGGTACCGAAAATAGCTTCCATTGACAAAACCTTGGGTAGAGTAGGTTGCTTTTAGACAAAATCCGGAGATATGGATTGCTGTTCATGTCTCCGGATTTGATTTGAGGTAAAGTCATGGTGGTATTGAGTCAGGGTACATACTTGCTAGGGGAAAGGCTAACTTTGCGCTATCAAGAACAAAGAATAAGGAATGTTGGAAAGAACTTTTGGGGACGTGAACGTTTTAATATATACGTGAATTTAGAGATAGTTATAGCCAAGATACCTTCCAGCAAACTGAGACGAAAGGTCTAAAATGAAAAATGAGGAAGGATTTTTTAAGTGTGAAAATAGGCATCTCGTCCTTGAAGTTCATAGGAAACTAGGTTGGATAAGAGTTGTGGATAAATATTCTGGACAGGTGTGGGGGCCGGGACCAGCTTCACCTACCATTGGTCTGCTTGAGTTGGGCCATCCAATATATGGCGGGGTTGTTTCTCTATCCAATGCGCACCACATTAACATCACGGAATTTATTTCAGGCAACGGCTTTTTTCTGCACTTTCGTGGCTTTACTCTGGCGGAAAACATTGATGTCGATGTTGAAACTATGGTAAAAGTCGAGCTCTCTGGGCTCGATGTCTCCGTTATTGTGGATAAAGTGAGCTTGGAAAAAGGCTGGAAGTTGAATGAGCTACAGTTACCCTTTATGGCTTTCTGTCTTGACAAAAACGATGAGGGATATCTAGTATTACCCCACCAGTACGGAGAAATTATTCCCACCAATTTCTTTTCCTCAGTTAAACCAGAGCTAATGAAGGCAGGGGTATATCCGTCCCGTCTACAATATACTCTCGACACCAATTTAGAGCGAGCCAAAGTATGGAAGAGTTTTACTGACCTGACCCCTGAGCAACTTAAACGGCTGCCCTGGGAAAAGGAACCCATCTATGAGTGCCCTGCTCCAGTAAAACCAAGGAGACTGACTGAGCGTCTCCACTTTCTCTCTATGGCTTGGTTCGGTGCGGTACGAGGCAAGAGTGCCTATATTGCCATAAATGAAACGTTTGAAGACTCTCTTTACCTTCTCTCGCTTGCGGATCCAGCCCATGGCCAAGTATTCACCATTTCCCCTATCTGGTTGGCCAGTCAGGGACAATTAAGATATCCTAGGAAAATAAAATACTCTTTTATTCCCGATGGAACCTATGTTTCTATGTGCAAAGCTTACCGTAGCCACACAATTAGAGCTGGAATTTTCAAATCCTTAAAGGAGAAAATGGAGAAGAATCCACAAGCAAAGAAATTGATCGGAGCTCCCATCGTGAGGTTCTGGGTAATGGACAACTTTGTTTGGTATGGAGTGAAGGCTGTGAGCACCAGCTATAAAGGAATGCAGAAAATACTCAAAGATATGAAAGATAACCTAGGTATTACCAGAGCTCTTATATTACCTGCGGGAACTCAAAAAAGGGGCTTTGATAATATCTATCCTGATATTTTACCTTTAGCTGAAGAACCCGGTAAATCATCGGAACTAGCTGAGGCTTGCCGACTGGCTAAACAAAACGGTTATCTGTTTGGTCTATATGACAACTACATGATTATCTTTATGGACTCCCCTTCCATGAAAGCCGGCCAAGATACTTTAAAAGGACCAAGATGGAGCTTTGAAGGTTATGAGATAAGTGGGTCTGCTATCTGGCAAGGAGGACAATCATTTGCTCTCTGTCCTAAGGTAGCGATGGGGTATGCTCAGAAAAACATTCCCCTGATAAGCGAAAAGCTGGATGGGCTAACAGCATACTTTCTGGATATCACCACTGCCCCCGTGCCTTTACGGGAATGCTGTGATATAAACCATCCTCTGACTCGCCGAGAGGACAAAGAATATCGCCTGAAAATGTTAAAATATGTTTCTGAGGAACTGGGAATGGTTGTTGGTTCAGAGGGCGGTGTCTTTTGGGCAATACCCCACGCTCATTATATGGAGGGGATTGTGGCTCATCCGAAGTATGGTATTCCGGCTCCTTTGTTTAATCTGGTTTTTCATGATGCTGTGATGAGTTACTGGTGGATTGGAGATTCGTATGCCCAGAGCATGGATGACAAGCTGCTATATGACCTACTCTGTGGGAATCCCACTAACTGGACCTTTAATGATAAGCTCTATTGGCAAAAGCGCAGCAAGTTCGGGGAAGTGGTGCGAGTAGCCTCTGAACTTCACAAGCAAGTAGCCCTTGATGAGATGACCAATCATCAGTTTCTTACCTCGGACTACCTGGTGCAAAAATCAGAATTCTCGTCGGGAAGACAAGTCTATGTTAACTTTAGCTCTTCTGATTATAAAACTAAGGAAGGGAAGATCATCAAGACAAAGGGCTATCTATTATCATAAAACTAAAATGAGTAAGTTTTTCTCTAAGTCATTAAACCTGAAAAAGGAGAAAGCCTGTGAAAATCGGTCGAATAATAGATCTTAGTCATGTACTGATTCCAGGGAAAGAGGAATATGGACTAAAAGTGAAAACTCGTTTTGTGGAAGATGTATATTCTCAGTACAAACGCAGACCAGAGGATCATTACATAATAACTGAAATAACCTTTAAGCCTCATGTGGGAACCCATCTCGAAGCTCCTTATCATTACATAAAGGAAGGCAAAGATGTTTCAGAATTGTCTTTAGAAAAGCTAATAGGCGAGGCTGTAATTCTTGATTTTACTCGCAAGAAACCTGGCCAGGCCATAACCAAAGAGGATCTCAAGAATTACGCAGACAAGATAAAAGAAGGAGATATAGTCTTAATAAAAACGGGAATGAGCAAGTTTTATCGCACACCTAGAGCCCATGATAGACCTTATATAACCAATGAAGCCATAAAATGGCTTATCAGCGAAAAGAAAATCCCTTGTCTAGGTGTAGATTGCTCTGGCATAGAGCCAAGAGGAGGTGATTACCAGGTCAATCATCAAAGCCTCTTTGAAAATAATGTTCCATTGATTGAGTTCATGAATAATTTAGATCAATTAAGAAAGGATAGAGTCCTTTTATTTGTTCTTCCGGTAGCTATAAGAGAAGTAGAGGCATTTCCGGTAAGGGTTGTTGCCATTGAATAGGAAAAATGATAGCTTGAATCAAGAAAGGTGGGAATCAATGAGGCCGCTTCAGAAAAACAAATTAATACATATGTATCAAAAGATGCAGGAGATTCGAAGATTCGAGGAAAAGCTGTATTATTTGTTTCTCACTGGTACAATGCCAGGAACAATACATGAGTGCGTCGGGCAAGAGGCGATACCTGTGGGGGTGTGTGAAAATCTTAAGAAAACTGATTATATCACTACTACACATCGAGGACATGGACATTGTATTGCTAAAGGAATGCCACTTAAGGAAATGATGGCCGAGCTATTTGCCAAAAAAACGGGCTGCTGTAAAGGCATGTCTGGATCTCTTCACCTTGCTAAAATTAGCCTGGGCATATTAGGCACGGGAGGGATTGTGGGAGCAGGAATCCCTATTGCTGCTGGTGCAGCTCTCTCAGTCAAATTAAGAGGAACAAAACAGGTGGTAGTCTGTTTTTTTGGAGAAGGAGCCTCTAACACCGGAGCCTTTCACGAGGGAATTAACCTGGCAGCAGTATGGAGGCTTCCAGTCGTATTTGTCTGCGAAAATAATCTATATGGATTCTCTACTTCTGCAAGTAAGGTTATGCTGGTAAAAAACGTTAATGAGCGAGCTAATGCTTATGGGATACCAGGTTTATCTATAGATGGGAATGATGTTTTAGCTGTATATGAAAGCGCTCAGAAAGCCTTGAGGAGAGCGAGGGAAGGAGAAGGTCCGACCTTAATAGAGTGTAAGACATATAGACATAAAGGCCATGCCCGATTTGATCCCGCTGAATACAGACCAAAAGAGGAGCTTAAGCAATGGCTGAAGAGAGATCCTATCGCTAAATTCAGAGATGAACTTATTAAGATGGATGTGCTTTCTGGAGAAGACCTTGAGAGTATTGAACAAAAAATAGACATCGAGATCCAAGGGGCTATCAGGTTTGCTGAAAAAAGTCCCGATCCGGACCCTGATGCGGCCTTGAAATATGTATATGCATAAGGACGGAAGAATGGAAGAAATAACAACAGTGGCTGGAGCACTTCAACAAGCCCTAAGAGAAGAGATGCAAAGAGATGAAGCTGTATTTTTAATAGGGGAAGATATAGGTCCTCTTGGGGGAGCTTTTCAAGTTACAAAAGGACTCATTGAAGAATTTGGAGAGGAGAGGGTAAGGAATACCCCTATTTCCGAGGCGGCTATCATTGGAGCATCGGTAGGAGCAGCTATGACAGGAATGAGGCCAGTAGCAGAGATTCAATATGCTGATTTTCTCACTTGTGGAATGGATCAAATAACTAATCAGGCAGCTAAGATGAGGCTCATGTCCGGAGGCCAAGTGAAAATACCGCTGGTGATAAGGGCAGCGTTGGGTTCTACAAATCGAGGAGCTCAACATGGACAAAGCCTGGAGGCCTGGTTTATGCATACTCCTGGGCTAAAAGTTGTGGTTCCCTCTACCCCCTACGACGCTAAAGGACTTTTGAAGACTGCCATCAGGGATGACAATCCAGTGATGTTTTTTGAACATAAGTACCTCTATGGAAGTAAATCGCCAGGAGGTAGTAAGATAAAGAAAATTGGGGAACTAATGGTAACATTTGCCCCTGCACCAAGAAATGAGTACACCATTCCTTTCGGCAAAGCTGATGTGAAAAGGAAAGGAAAAGACGTAACAGTTGTAGCTACCTTATTGATGGTGCACAGGTCGATATCTGCGGCCAAGAAGCTAGAGAAGGAAGGCATAAGTGTCGAAGTCATCGACCCGCGAACATTGGTCCCTCTAGATATTGACACTATTATAGAATCAGTTAAAAAAACTGGCAGATTAGTTATAGTCGCCGAAGATTGTAAAACAGGGGGAATTGGAGCAGAAATAGCAGCAATTGTTGCTGACGATGCCTTCGATTATCTAGACGCTCCTGTTAAACGGGTAGCTGCGCTGGATACCCCCATTCCGCTTGCTCCCATCTCAGAGAATTATGTTATCCCCAATGAAGACAGGATAATCAATGCGGTAAGAAAAACTATGAGATAGCTGCTGACAGACGAAAATCTACACCTTAACGCAGCAAAAGACTAGACAGTGGATGAGAGAGAAAATAGATATGTTATTGCTCTAGATGTGGGAGCAACAAATACGAGATGCGCTTTAGTTAATGCTCAGGCTGAGATGTTCTTCTTGATTAAAGAAGGCACCAGGAGTGGAAAAACAACTAGCCAAATAATCAGTATAATCAAGAAGATGACAGAAAAGGCTGCATCAGAAGGGAAGAATGTGGCAGGGATAGGTATAGGAATTGCGGCTTTGGTAGATAAATCAAAAGGGGTCATTAAATATGCTCCGAATATTCCCGGGTATGTCAATATCCCCCTTAGAAGATTAATTAAAGAAGAAATAGGAATCGCTCCACTAATCAGTGCAGATAGTGACTTGGCAGCCATTGGAGAAGGATGGGTGGGTGCTGGTCGAGGCTGCCGTAATTTCATTCTAATTACTTTGGGAACGGGTCTGGGCTGTGGAATCATCATTGATGGTCGAATATATACTGGTCAAGGCTTTGCTGGTGAGTTTGGACATACTTTACTTACCAATAGTAAAAACAAATGTAACTGCGGTGCTATCGGCTGTCTGGAATCTCTGACGGCTGGACCAGCTATTGCCAGGCTTGGTCAGAAAGCAATCAGAAACAAAAATACCATGATGTCTTGTCTTTTGAAAGAACGAGGAGGCAATATTTCTCCGGCAATCGTCTTTGAAGCGGCCGAGAAAAAGGATAAGGTTGCCCTGCAGATTGTTGAAGAGATCGGAACTTTAATTGGTATTGGTCTGACAAACTTGATATATCTTTTTCACCCCCAGAAGATTCTAATGGGAGGTGGACTATCAAGGGTGAGCAGATTACTTATTAATACCATAAGAGATACTATTCAACGCAGATGCTATCTAATATTTTGTCACTTAACATCTGTTGATGTTGAGTTTGCTCAATTAGAAGATCGGGCGGGAATTATAGGTGCGGCAAAATTAGTATTTAAAAACATAGAGTAAGGAGAAGAGCAATGATAGACCTACGTAAACTTTTGGGATTACCAATTTCCTTTAATGAAAAGGAAAATGAGTTGATATTTGATCCACCCCTTGACCAAAACAAAATAAAGGTAAAATCAAGGAAGCTTGAGTCGATGAAAAATATATGGATGGACCAACCTACGTATAAAGGAGGGGATATCTATCATATGTATTTTGATGTTTGTCTCCCGGAACACCGTAGTTTGCTTATCAAAAATGAATTGTCCTTTTGTCTTATTCTAATTCCTCCTCTTTTAGTTGGCAAAGAATTCGTAAAGACTGTAGGTCACTATCATCCACCCTCTCCTTCTACCGCTGAAAGTTATCCAGAAATTTACATTCCTCTATATGGCACTGCTCATTTCATTTTGCAAAAATCCACCCCACCTTATGAGGAAGTGACAGATGTTGTTCTTGTTGAGGCAGAAAGTGGACATCCTTTTATAATTCCGCCAAACTATGGACATATTTCCATAAATCCCTTTGAGAAAACTCTCATTTTTGCAGCAATGCTAGCCACAAACTTCAAACCAGATTATCAGCCTTTCCAAAAGAAAAAAGGAGCAACTTACTATGAAATCTTTGAGGATGAGACGAGAAAGTTGATTCCTAACAAAAAATATCTCAATCTGCCGCCTCTAAGAAAAGTGAAGCTAAACCGTCAATTCCCATTTCCTTCTTTTCTAGAGAAACCTTTTTATGAAAGATTCATTGAAAATCTGGAGCAATTCGAGTTTTTGAAGGACCCTGGTAAATATCAGAAAAAGTGGCTTCTTTAACCTGCATCCGAAGCTGGTTTTTTTGCGGCAGCGGTCGGGATAGCTATGGTGGGAATGAGACCGATAGTAGAGGTACATTATGCAGATTTTCTAACCTGTGCTATGGACGCCATAGTTAATCAAGGAGCAAAAATGAGAGTTATGTCAGGGGGCCAATTTAAGGTACCGATGGTGATAAGAGCTCCGGTGGGAGCGGTGAATAAAGGCGCTCAGCACAGTCAATGTCCAGAGGCCTGGTTTATGCATACGCCGGGTTTAAAAATTATATGTCCATCTACCCCTTATGATGCTAAAGGATTGATGATTTCAGCTATCCGTGACGAAAATCCAGTATTGTGCTTTGAACATAAATACCTTTATGGAACTCGGTCTCCAGGAGGTAAGAGCCCCTCAATAATGGATGAGGGTTCTTTACTTGGAAGCCACGTTCCCGAGGAAGAATATGCTATACCGTTGGGAAAGGCGGATATTAAGAAAGAAGGTAAGGATATAACAGTAATTGCAACCCTGTTAATGGTTCACAGAGCTTTAGCTGTAGCGAATGACTTAGCTAAGGAGGGCATTAAGGTTGAGGTCATCGATCCTCGGACTCTGGTTCCTCTTGATAGAGAAACCTTGATCAATTCAGTGGAGAAAACACACCATGCAATTGTCGTGGGTGAGGATCATCTTACTTGCGGGACAAGTGCAGAACTGGCCCAAATCATACATGAGGAATGTTTTGACTGTTTAGAAGCCCCTGTTAAGCGCCTAGCGACTTTGGATGTTCCAGTGCCGTTTGCAAAAGCTTCGGAGCAATATCTTCTGCCAGATCAGGATAAAATATCTACCGGGATAAAGGAGATATTGAAATGGAGATAGAATAACGTCATTAATTTTTGCTATGGGACAAAACCAAGCTAATTTGAGAACCTGATTTGACACCACTCATCCCTTCTGTAACCCATTAATAAAGCAATAACTAAACTGACGGAGAGGGAGGGATTCGAACCCTCGAAGTACCTTTATGGGCACTTTTCCTCTCGTTTTTGTCTGGTCCAACTTCCACAATCAAGAGGCAGAATTCGGGCTTTTTTTGAATAGTGGGTTAGTTGGACTCCTTTATTTATGGGAATTTTACTTTTTCGTTCTTAAAAAAGTGTGCAGTATCATTATAGCCAGGGGAATTTATGCTTGTCGTTGCAAAATGATAATGTCATAGTATTGCAAAGTGAAAATGTCACCCCTGCCTAGAATTTGATATACTATCCTCTCAATAGGTGATGATTGGGAGGTGGAAATGCAGAGGTGGCAATTGAGTGCAAAAGAAATAGCAAGATATGGTGTTATTGAGAATACCATAGAAGGATATTTAAAAGCAGACCTGGCTGCAGAGGAACTTTGCCTATCTAAAAGGCAAGTATTTACACTCAAGAGAAAATTAAAAGAGGAAGGAATAGAGGGGATCATCCATGGCAATAGAGAAAGAGCATCACCCCGGCGAATACCAGATCCTGTGAGAGATACTATAGATTATCTTTACCGGGGAAAGTATGATGGCTTTAACATCTCTCACTTTACCGAAATGCTTGAAGAAAGAGAAGAAATCTTTATCTGTCGGGAAACAGTAAGAGGCATTCTTCTTCAAAAAGGATCGTACAAAAAAAAGAAA
>SDBU01006920.1_pt1 | contig 13225 bp, 14 predicted proteins | sample 2277071 | NCBI WGS metagenome assembly SDBU01 (sample SAMN10397929, study PRJNA504765) | marine sediment metagenome | isolation source: marine sediment core GS08_GC12, 126 cmbsf | place: Arctic Ocean: Gakkel Ridge, Loki's castle | collected 2008 | reverse complement strand
CAATCTAGAACGTGGTTGATTCCCTCTTTTTTGGTCAAATACGCGTCTGACAACTCAGCAGTTATCGTAACCCCAACTCCATCCAGCGCAGTTGAGTCTACCAGACTTTTTTTTAGTGCCTCTAAAACGCTTGGAAGCTGCTCCTTTCCGCTTTTCCATATCGGAAAATACTGCATGGATGTTCCAATTTCTTTCATTTTTCCATTCTGTGTTTTTATGAAAGTTGCTTTAGTGTTGGCGCCTCCTATGTCTAAGCCAAGAACATTTACCACTTTAATCACCTCTACGATAGAGCTTTAGAAGACGTTTTTTTGTTCGGTAAAATGCTGATTGCGCGCCCCTAGGGCTGGTTGAGGATGTGGCGATGAGCGCGTATGCTGTTTTGTTTTCTTTAATCGGAAACGGCGGCGATACGACATTTTTTAGCTTGTACGTTTCGGCGATAATCTGAGGATCTGAAGGAACCTCTACTTTGGAGAAGAAGGCATAGCCTCTGGGTTGCACGTTTTTTGGCAGCTTTCGTCTAATTACCGCATCAACTATTGCTTCTGCTGGATTGAAATTCACGGTTCTTTTCAAGCCGATATAAGATGTTGTGAGCCGCGGGTTAACCTCCATAACAACAGGTCCCTCGTTGGTTAATATCAGGTCAACGCCAACATAACCTTTCAATCCTATTATGCTTTCAACAGCCTTCTCCACAACTCTCACTGCTTCTTTCTTTAACTTATGATTGAAAGGAACAAGTCCCCCATAATATCTGGACTCTTTATCAGGTGACGATAAAGTAACTAACTGTTTATTCAATGTAACAGCCACGGCTTTATTTCCAGTTGAAATTACGCATGCGCTGGCTGCTTTTCCCCTAATCAGCTTTTGAGCGATAAACTGTTTACTTGTTGACTCTTGTGCTACTTTTTTGGCTGCCCCCGCTATGCTGTTTTCATCTTTAACAAGACTTAAACCGTCACAGCTAACGCCATCTAGGGGCTTAAAGACCAGAGGATACCCCAACTCTTTGAGAGAACGTCTAATATTCTGGGTTTTTTCGTGGATGTCTAGCAAAAATGTTTCTGGAACTGTTATTCCTTTTTTCTTTAATGTTTCATAGGTTGTCATCTTGTTTGAAACCCGTTTTATGGCGTCAATTTTGCAGTTAAGTGATGTTCCGCCAGAAGATTCTATGGTTTCCACAAGTTTCTCTAGCACTTGATTTGACTCTGGGGCGATCACGTAAACGGCGTTAGCTAGACTTGATAGTTCTTTTAGTTTCGTATGCAATTCGCTAGAAGCGGATACAGAGACTATTTGGTCTGCTTTGTTGGGCGGGTTAAATGCTTTGAGTCTTGAATCCATCAAGGTTGTGACGTTATATCCAGCGGCTTTGCAGTCGCAGATTAAGCTATGTAGCATTCCATATGCTTCGCTGAGGATGCTGCTTGAAAGTTTCGTGTTGGCGTATCCGCCGCCGGAAACATACTCAAATATCAAAAGATTCAAACTTTGCCCTCACGCTATCTCCTTTGTTATTTGGGGAACCCATATGAAAATTATTCCTGTGATTGACTTTTTAAATGGTGTTGCCGTTCATGGTATACGAGGAGAAAGAAAACACTATCAGCCACTGAAAAGCACTTTATGCAAGTCTGTGGACCCAGTAGATATTGCCTTGGCTTTTGAATCCTTAGGTTTTAGTGGTCTGTATTTGGCGGACTTGGATGCAATATTAGGCAAGTCAGCTAACTTCAGCATATATCGGCAGATTATGAGCCAAACCCGTCTTGATTTGATGGTTGATGCGGGAACCTCAGACATTGCTAACGCAGAAAAAGTGCTGGATACTGGTGTGACAAAAATTGTGGTAGGCTCAGAGACTCTTAGCAGTTTAGATTTTGTGAGCCAAGCTGTTAGAGCCTTTGGTGAAGACAAGGTTGTAGTGAGCATAGACCGAAAAGAGGGAAAAGTGTTGAGTGCTTCAGAGGCTATCGCTTCGATGGATGCCGTTTCTTTTGCCCAAAAGCTTGCAGGCGTAGGTGTACGTCAGATTATTCTCTTGGATTTAGATCGTGTTGGGACCGAGCATGGAACCAACTTGATTCTCATGAGAAACATTCTTGAGAAGAGTGGAGTTGAAGTTTTGGTTGGAGGAGGAATAAGAAGCCTCCAAGAACTGGAGGAACTAAGAAAGCTCGGCGTTTCTGGAGCCTTAGTAGCCACCGTGTTACATAATGGAAAACTAGCAGTTGACGAACTCAAATCCGCTAACTTCTTGTAGAATCTAGCAACTTTAGTTTTATATCTCTTAGATTTTACAGAAAAAGAATGTTTTCAACATAGCACTGTTATTAGTCTCCTAATATGCTAGCGTAGGAATAAAGTGAATTGGATGCACGAAGAGTTTCTATATTTCTTTGTTGGTTGGCTCTTGGATTTTGAGAAGCGTCAAGATATCAAATAAACCATTTGTACACATGTTCGAATTAACGCCCCTTTGCTGATGATGTTTTTGTTTCTACAAGCCTCTTTTTACAGTATTTCTCCGATAACGTTGATGGGTTTCCTGATGAAGAAGGTTAACTCGTCTAGCTTTTCTCGGTCTATTGTTGTTAGGACTACTGTTGCGGGTCCCGCGGACTTGTTTAGGTCTATTTCTGTTTGTTCTTGAATTTTCAGTTGACGTCCAATGCTGTATGCCAGCATTTTTGCTTCATGAATAATCCCGAAGGATCCTACGGGTATGATATCATGGACGAACGCCTTTCTGGCTAATGCTGTAACGTCTTTAAGGTTAGCAATTTCGCCTCTTGCTTCGGCAGGAATAACTTCATTCCCAACTTTTGGTCTGCCTATCGCAACTATCAAATCGCTGGGTCTAGTTTTTGCTAGTCTCAGTTCATCCTCGTTTGCTAATCCAACAACTGTTATTCCTGCGCCAGTTTGTATGGTTTCAAAATTTTCTTCACTGTTTTCTTTCATAACTTGATTGGGTTCAAGACCTAAACCCCTGATTTCTTTTTGTATTCCCTTAATGATTTCGTTGCCTGTAGGCTCTTTTTCTACACCTAATGTAACTGACACCGAAATAGGGAAAGCACCTGTAGCTGCAACATCCATTAATGCTACTCTTGCCAGGAACTTACCCACGACCATGCCACTAATCTTAATGTTGTCCATTGGTTTGGAGCCAACTCCACCCGACGAGGAAGACCCCACCACGATAGCATGACCTGTAGGAATTTTCATAATCGACACATCTCCCCGTGTTACGTACGAGATTTGAGCCGGCTTCACCCGAAATATTGTTGGTCTTAGTAAGGTTCCAACGTTTTCCACGAAGTGAATGTAAACGATTAATGCTTGCCTGATGACCTCTGATCTGCTAAGGCCGTGTCTTTTGGCTAAGTTTTCTAAATCATTGACAACCTTACTTGGTAAACGAACATTTACAACATTCATTCTAAATCTACTCACACTACAATTGTATTACATGTGAAAACTCTTTTATTAGTTATTTTCTCTCTTCATCATCCTCTACGCTGGAGACCTCAAACATGAGTAAACAACCAAACTTAGACACCAAAAAAATCTCCAACGCCCTACGTGTCGCGCGAATATCAATTTTTACGGCACTCAGCGTTATCGGCTCATTCATAACTCCATATCCTCTCATACCCACAATAGCTTTCGACTCAAGTCCCGGATTTTTTGCTGCACTCTATTTTGGAGTACTCGACGGAGTTCTAATCACTGGACTTGGGCACATCGTTACGGCACTCATAAACGGCTTTCCCTTAGGACCACTACATTACATAATTGCTTTAGGAATGGCTTTAGCCGGAGGAGCCATGGGGCTCATAAACAAAACAAACAAAAAATGGGGATTCATACCCGCCACCATAGTAGCAGTGTCAATAAACACGGTTCTTTCCGTGATCATGGTGCCTACAATGGGCTGGACCGCCACACTCACATACGTTACCGTTCCTCTGTTGATCGCAGCTAGCTTAAACGCGGTACTTGCAACGATAATCTATGTCGGTGTTAGAGCTAGAAGGCTTAGAACATGACCCCAATTTCGCTTCCCACAAAAACCATCAAAACCGCTCGTGACATCTCGGTTTTTGAGGTCAGCAATGACTCGGTTATGGTTGTGGGCTGCGACTCTGCTGGCGGAATCGGACCAAAACCATTAGACAAAATCAAAGTTAGCGGATACACTCTAGGAAGATTTACGGCTAGGGTGGCTTTGATGGAGGTCTTAGCTGTTGGGGCAACGCCTGTCTGTCTAACTAATACGTTGGGTGTTGAGCCTGACCCAACTGGATTTGAAATTGTTGAAGGCATAAAAAGTGAGATTAAACTTGCCCGATTAGATCGTTCTTTGGTCATAATCGGGAGTATGGAAAAGACTGTTACTGTGGAACAAACTGGAATTGGCATAACTATTGTTGGCTTAGCGCCAAAAAACAAGTTAAAGATAGGTTTGTCTAAGCCTGACGATTTGATTGTCGCTGTTGGACGCCCAAGTGTAAAAGATGAAGTGTTGCCTGCAGAAGAACGTGGCAAGATTGCAGACTTGAAAGACTTGCTGAAGTTGATGAACTGCGACTTTGTCCATGACGTGATTCCTGTTGGCTCCCAAGGTATAATGCATGAAGTAAATGTGCTAGCCAAAGATTCGGGTTTACGCGCTAAATTGGAATTGCCTGAAGTGGAAGCCAAACGGTCTGCAGGTCCAGCAACCGCGGTTGTAGTGACTATCTCAAAAAATGCTTTAAGTAGACTTCCTGGCTTAATTAATAAGCCAATACAGGTAATCGGTTCGTTCTGTCGGTAATCGTTTGAAATAGTGCCGTTTTGTGGCTTTGTTTTCAAATGTTACCTGTTTTTGTGCCTGAAATAATGTGTGTAGCAGAGTCTAAATTGTAAATGTTTTATCATTTTTGTGTCAATATTTGCTTTGATTTTTAAACAAATTCTTGGATCAGTGCCCTTCTTGTTCAGTAAAGACAGTGAAACATCAACGAACATAATATTGTAGTGTATCTGAGAGACTTAACAAACCTTTTAGGTAAACCTGCCATAACTAGCCGTCTACTCACGTAAATGGAGGAACATGATTTTTGACCATTACAACACCAGAAATCCGCGCTCCTTTACGCGACAATAGGCTAATGTTAGAGGTTTAACTAAATTGCGAAGATCAAAAATGGAAATGTATATCGACATCCTCAAGGTTCTGGCCCAAAGAGGTCCACTTAAGCTAACTCACGTCATGTACAAGGCTAACGTAAACTGCAGTGTTCTAAAACAAAACTTGGAATTTCTGATCCAACAGAACCTGATTGAAGAACAGATTACCGTTAAGAAAAGAAACAAAACAAAAATTAGCTACGCCATCACAGAAAGAGGCAGAACCGTAATCAAATACTTCAACGAAGTCAACAGAGCCCTACACATAACTAAAGAAAGCATTATCCCCGTGTTGATTCGCTAAAAAAAAGAAAAGCCTGAAACTTTAGGTGACCGCGCGCAACATCCCGAATTGAGCAAAGAAATGAGTTTAATCTCGGCTTTTTTGTAGCCTTTTTTTGTTCTGCTTTTTGGATTGAGCCTTTTCTAAGGCTAAATATTGCCGAATACTGCGGGACATTTGCTTAAGGAGACCGCGATTGATTCTGTTCTCGCTGTAAAGTCGAGTGAACATTCGCCTGTGATTTGAGTGCCTTGCACAAATGGCGTATCCTGATGAGCCTCTTTTCAATTCCGAAAGATTCCGCACTCTCATATTAAGCTCAATTGTTACGCGGATTGGGTTCAGATTAGGATCAAACGCCTCCTCAGTAACTTTCAAGCTATCCAGCCAAACTGGAATTATGCGGTTGGGACCCCACAGGAAAAGAACGACTGGCTGCATTGGATTTTCAGTTTTAGATTGTGAGTACATTATTGATTCCAAAGCGGCAAGAACTGGATGCAAACCGTTTTCAACAATGTCTCTGTGCTGATTTGGCTCTCAAGCTGATCAGTAGCGTCAAATTCCAAGGTCCAGTTGATTAGTTCTACGATTGAGTTGGCATCCCGTTTTTTTCTTTCCTCTTTTGATATTTCCTCGTTATTTAAAGAAGAAATCGTGCGCGTGAGCGTTTCTGGATTGTATTGGAAGCTGAAAGTTTGCATATTGGAATCAATTATGCCTTTAGAATTAGGTCTTAGTGCCACTATTGCGCCTTTTACTGTTTTTGGTCGGCCTGTAAATTCAGGTGACAAGAGGATATTCTCCAAAATCAACTATGAATGCTACAGGTTAAAATGAACATTCTTCTGGCTCGGTGACGCTTTCATCTCTCTCCCAACCTTCATTCTCTATTTTTATGTGCTGGATGGCAATAGCGTTAGCGTTAGCATCCAATTCCGGTACTGCTTGGTACTCAGAAACCCAACAGCGATAGACTTTGTACGCTAGTACCAACTGTCCGGCTTCGTTGTAGAATTCAATGGTGGTATCTTTACGGAAATCTTTGAGAGAAACTTCAGAACCTAATCCGGCACCGAAATTCCATACTTTGTTGGCCCATCTCTCAAACTCTAGATCGTGGGTTACTCCTCGCTCTAATGTGATTGCTTCGTATTCGGTGCGACCTGGAGATTTTCTGCTGCTATTGGGGTCTCCCCCTTCTCGGTGTCTTATTACTTCTGTGGTGCGTTTTAAGGCAGACATTTTGCTTAAACCCGCGACATATTTGCCATCCCACTTGATTCTGAACTTGAAGTTCTTGTATGGATCGAAGTGGTTTGGGTTAACACTAAATTGTGGCATTAAATCACTATTCTTTTTCTTTTTAATTATCTTGCCTCTTATAATTATCGCCTCAATGCAACGGATGCCCCCGAAGCTGCGCGCTTAGACAACAGAGCCTTGGGACGTACACATCCACAAACTGCTTTTCAAAGAAAAAAGCGGAGTTTGCGGTAGGCGCACGCGAAGAATATGGGATAGATTCAGGAGACTTTAGGTTACTCCTACACAGTCACACTAGTCCTAAAAGCCATTCGTGTTTAACACTTTAAATAAGTAAGCCCATTGTCCGCTCTTTTTGGTTAATGGACAAATTGAAATGCGTGCACACAATTGATCGTGTCATCTGAGCCTGTGAACATTTCCGGAAAGCTCCGTCTGCGGCGTTTCCACCAGAACGTGCCCAAAAGTCCGATAGTTGCGGTTACAATTGCCACTACTGCTATTATCCATAATGAGGTTGCACCCGAATCTGATTGGGGCTGTTCAGTAACTGAAAGCGTCATAGTGAATGTGTCGGTTGCGTTTTCGTCATCTTTCACGGTCAAAGTCACATTGTAATCTCCTTTAGTTGTGAATTTGTGCGTTGGAGTTTGGAGTTCAGAAGTGTTGCCGTCGCCAAAATCCCAGAGCCAAGAGATAGACTTGTTTTCTGGGTCTACGGAGTTATCTGTAAATTGGATAACCATATCCGTTTCAGGGTTTGCAGTGCAGTTAAAAGATGCTTCTGGCTTTAAGTTAATCACCGTTACTGTGTGAGTGGTTGAGTTTTTTGCTCCATGATTATCTGTAACTGTTAGGGTTATTTGCCATTCTCCTTTTTGGCTGTATGTGTGAGATGGATTCAGTAATGTTGAATTTGTTCCATCACCAAAATCCCAGAAACGAGAAGTTATTGATCCATCAGGATCGGAAGATACGTCAGTAATATTCACCATGTCTTGGATGTTTGGGTTGCTGGGAGAAAACGTGAATTCAACTGTCGGATACCTGTTGAGGACGTTCACAAGACATGTATCCTCAGACATCACGCCTATACTGTCGGTCACAACCAATCTGCATGTTTGCGTTCCTTTCAGGTTATATGTGGATGACATGTTTTCTCCTTCCGCGTCTATGACCCCATCATTTTCGAAATCCCACTCGAATTTGATGATAGACGAACCTTCTGAAGCTGTCGAAAGAGAGCCGCTGAAGTTCGCTTTTTCTCCAGTGTCAACGGATTGTTCTCCGCTAGCATTGGCGACAGGAGCATCATAGTTATCGAAAATGGCGAACCAGAGATTTGCGTCATTTTCATCTTTTTGTCTGCTTCCATCATAATCGCCTGACGTTTTATAGTAATCTCCTTCGATAATGGTTTCATCGCCGCCCAACTCGTTTGATGCAAGATTGTATGTACAGTCGAAAGAGGTTCCTGAACTGCTGATGTCTGCGGTCTCATGACCCAATAGGTCATCTTCGTATAATGTTATTGTCACAAACACGTCTTGGTTCTTAATGTCCGTAAATGAGTCAGATCGGTCAACTAGAATATCATCGTTATTTGATGGACATTTGAATTCTCATGTTACCAAAGTTTCGCCGTCGCTTACGGTGATGTTGTAACGCCAGTCTGCGCTGCCTTCAAGAGCATTTTCAATAGTGTCAACTGCTTGGATTCTGTAAACTTTCACCCACACCGTGGGAAGATTTTCTGATGCTGAGACTGATGGCGTAAATACTACTGCGTTCAGTAGAATTGCAAATAATAGCGTTATTACTAGCCATTTAACTGATTTCGTCATTTTTTAGGCTACTTTATAGAGTTTAAGGCTTTTCTAACTGTTTTTATATTTGCTCTAAATAGTGTAAACTTTTTGGATTCTTATGTTCCAAAATATACCTGATTATGTTAATCACTGATGCTTTAACGTGTTTATAACACGAGATGTACAGTCTTAGAATTAAAGAATGCAGTGAATATTAAAGAAAATGGAGGGGTCGTTGGCTCTTCTATTTGTTTACGTTTTTGTTTGTTTTGGGCACTTTGGCTGTTCTAAGTATTATTCCGGCAACGGTCTTTATTGCAGCTGCAGCAATGAACAGATATGAGCCGATGGCTAAGCCCCACGTTATGTTTAGGGTTCCGCTGGAGTTGATTGTGTCTGTGAATTCGCCGCCGAATGGAGATGATGCCATTGCTGAAGCCATTTCGTTTATCTGTATGGGTATCTGTTCGCCTCCGCCAATGAATCCTGTGAATTGTGTGATGAGTCCAGCCAATGAAACTATGAACAGTATTATGATTATTAGGGGAATCAGTGACGTAATGCCGCTTATTATGTAGGTTCTTGAAAGCCTCTTGGCTTTTTCAACTCCGATAATGTCTAAGGCATTCAACACGACGCTGGCTAGAAAGAGGATGCCGAAAGGAATTCCGAGCCCAAACAGTGTAGTTAAGCCCTGATCGCCCTGTAGCATGTTGACTCTAAGCCCGTTAACGCCGTCGATAAGAACTATCTCGGTTGTTCCAGCAGTATCAATAAATGTGGTTTCGATGTTGCCTGTAACCACATACCATGGCAAAAAGAGGGCAGCAAAATAGACCGCTACGCCCACAATTCCAAGAATCACGCCAACCGCAGCCTTTGAGCGCAAAATTTTCATTAGGTTAAGTTTTCCTTCTCTTTTCCGTTTCACAATCTTCCAGACCTTATAGGCTGCAAGAACCCCTAAGACGGCTACAACAATGTATGGTGAATAGAAGACAAGCAAACTTGCGGTGAACCATGTTTGATCGACTAAACTTGTGTCGCTTCCCCAAGATACCGGATTTAACCATTTATCCGAGTTTTCTCCTTGTCCAGGTCCACTTGGACCAGCAGCGCCCATGTATGCATCCGCTAGACTAGCCCAGTTTCCCCATCTTCCTCCAAATTCTAACCAATTTTGGGACGATGGATGATTTCCTGTTCCCTTTTCGCCCAGATTAACTATTTCTAGGTCTTCCGGTTTTAGTGTGTACGCGTTTCCTAGTGTGTCGCTTTCTGTGCCAAGCTTACCTTGGTATGGCCTGAAGTAGCTGGTATGTGAGCCTAAAGCCACATAGACTCTTGGATGAGTTCCATCAGCCTTCTCAACGTCCTTCCACTCGGCTCTTTGACCTGCATGGTGCTGTGAATAAACCGCATATAGTGGAGTTTCTGTTGAATCCAAGACGATCTCGATCATTTCCCAGTCTCCCTGATGCTGGTTTAGGGTTCCGGGGTTGAATGCGTAAAAGAACCAGTATTGAACAACAATATTTCCTGCTTCGCTTGTTACGTGAGCGTAAATTTTGTCTCCATAGTTTTCACGGTTCTGTTTGTAGTTTTGTGCTATCTCCTCATAACCGCCTAAAGTGTTGTTTAGGAAGTAATCTTCTGTTGTGTATTGAGCAATGCTTGCTGCGTCCGGAAAACGTTCAATCAGTTCGTTTGAGTCGTCTAATTTCGCGTAAAGCTCAGAATTTATTATGTGGTAGTTGGCGTCGGTGGGAAAGAATTTTTCTCCAGCTGCAAAATGTAGGTAAGGTGCATAAGTTAACGCCAGTTGCTCCTCTTTTGAGTCGGGAATCCCGTCATTGTCTGAATCCTGTTGCGCTGTAACACTGGCAACAGAAAAGACTACAAGTAACCCTACGATAAGGAGTACCGAGAAAATCAAGATGGATTTATGCATAACTTCACCACAAATGTTTCTTTCAATAGTTTAGACTCTTTTTGCCTATAAGTTTTGGCAAGCCAATTACTATAACTTCATTCCTTTACTTGGTCAGATGGTGGCAAATTTTCCTCTTTATCTGCGGATTTTTTTTCTTTCCTTAGGCGGGGACTAAAATAAACTAAGACTGCAATAACCGTCAAAACAATCGCTATCGGCAGTGTCCATTCTGACCGTAAGACCCTGTTCAGTATGAGTAACGCAACTACAACCCAAACAATAATGGCTGCAACGGTTCTAATCTGCAACTACGCAATCCCCGTTCTTATTTGCTGTTCATGCTGTGCTAATACTTTTCCCCATTTTTTGCTTCAAGCAGAGTAACCGGGTGGGTTGCTCATGTGCTGGAGCAGTATGCGGATGTGATTCTTATTCGTCCAACATCAAAGTATACTGGCGACTTTTGAAGAGCGCTTATTCCAATCAAAAAACGAAGCTAACTACACAACAACAATTTTTTCTACAGTCCAACAGACAGTTCCTTTACTTTCTCTAGGTTGCCAACATCGTTGCGTCTAGTGTCTCTAGGTGTTTCAAGTATCAAAGGCAACTCACACAATCTGCTTGCTAGCACGTTTCTGAAGCCTTCTTCTCCAATCTTTCCCATGCCAATATGTTCGTGGCGGTCTATGCGGGAGTTCAGGTCTCCTTTCGAGTCGTTCAGGTGAACCAGTTTAAGCTTCTCAAAACCGAGTATCTCATCAATCTTCCTGACGGTCGATTCTACCGTTTCCTCTGTTCTGAGGTCGTAGCCCGCCGCAAAGGCGTGACTAGTGTCAAAGCATACTCCTACCATTTCAGGATTAGATAGTTGCTCGATTATGTGCTGAATGTCCTCAAGAGTGCTTCCCATGCTGTTTCTTGTTCCTGCCGTGTTTTCGAGAAGAAGCATAACGTCTCCATCAGTATCGTTGAGTGCTTGGTTGATGCCGTTGATTAATCTCGTAAAACCTGTTTGCATGCCTGCTCCAAGATGGCTACCCAAATGGGTTACCACGTAGGGAATCTTGAGTCTTCTACACCTTTCCAGCTCTGACGTGAGAGTCTTCACGGATTTTTCGTAGACTTCATCTCTTGGAGACGCCAAATTTGGAAGGTAAGGCATGTGAGCAAAAACAGGTTGCATGTCGTATTTTTTTATCTTGTCGGAAAATGCTTTAGCTGTTTCTGGGGTGAGCTGTGTTGCTTGCCATTGTCTGGGGTTTCTTGTGAAAATTTGGAATGTGCTACAGTTCAATTTTGCTGCTCTGTCCACTGATGTATCAATAGACCCCTGAATTGAGACGTGAAAACCAATCCTCAAACAGATCAACCCAACAACTTGCATGGCTACTATTAAGTAAAAACGTTATTCTCTACACTTGTAAAATCAAAAACTTTTTTTATCCTCGTTTATATTCTAAACTCCTAACTAAAACTGTTAAATGGTGAATCTGATGAGTGAAACCGTAGAAGACCGAGTAAAAAAAGCTCTTGAACAAGTGAGACCACAACTTCAGGCTGATGGTGGAGACCTAGAATACGTTGGATTCGATAACGGAATCGTAAAAGTGAAACTCAAAGGCTCATGCAGCGGATGCCCAATGTCAGCCATGACCCTACAATTGGGCGTCGAAAACTTCCTAAAAAAACGCATACCCGAAGTAACCAAAGTAGAAGCAGTCAAATAATCAACCCGCCAAAACGTAAGTTGCTATTCAATGGCATCTTTTCAAATTTTTATTCCATCTCAGACTGTATTATTTTGTGAATGATCTATTGGTTATCTATTCTGGATTCTAGTTTTTGGTTTATGCCCATAGCAAGAACTAAAATCTGTCCATGCCCTAGCTATCTGTGTAGATGTTGAAGTATGAACGTCAAAATCAACAGCACCGTCATAGAGCTGATTCAAGCAGACATAACCAAGCAGACCACAGACTGCATAGTTAACGCTGCAAACGCTGCATTACAGATGGGCGGCGGAGTCGCAGGAGCCATCAGAAGACGGGGCGGACCCGCAATTCAGGAAGAATGCAACAGGATAGGGGGAACCCATGTGGGCGGAGCAGTAATAACAACAGGCGGAAACTTGGCGACAAAATACGTGATACATGCCGTGGGTCCAATATTTGGGGAAGACCATGAGGACGCGAAACTGAAAGACGCGACCCTGAATTCTCTGATCTTGGCTGACAAACATAACTTGAGGAGCATAGCGTTTCCTGCTATAAGCACAGGAATATTTGGGTTCCCAAAAGACCGTTGTGCCACCATAATGCTCTCAACAACCATAGCGTATCTGGACGGTCCAACAGGACTAGAAAAAGTGGTTTATTGCCTGTATGACAAGAAAACCCTAGACCTCTTCGAGCATACTCTTCAATTTTTGACCCAGAGACGCTAAACCATAAACCCGTAACTCAGTTTTTTGGTCCTTCAGGTTGAGGGTGGCTTTTGCTACTTCTTGTGTATATTTGATGGAAGCCCATCTTCTTCAAAAGACGGATTGCCCCATATTGTTGTCAGGTAACATGAATGCATAAACCGTTTCGGGGTTTAGCGTAACCCTCCTAAGGCACCCTGTTTACTGGATAGTTATCCTGTTAGCAAAACACTCAATATACCCTTCTAGTAATTAGCTCTCATCGATTGGTTATCTGCTCTTGTAAAGGGAAAAAAACGACTTAAACGGGAAAAGAG
>SDBU01006919.1_pt1 | contig 13227 bp, 14 predicted proteins | sample 2277071 | NCBI WGS metagenome assembly SDBU01 (sample SAMN10397929, study PRJNA504765) | marine sediment metagenome | isolation source: marine sediment core GS08_GC12, 126 cmbsf | place: Arctic Ocean: Gakkel Ridge, Loki's castle | collected 2008 | reverse complement strand
GTCACAAAGGCGACAGCGAAATCTTTTTCATCAGCCAGACTGATATGGACGCTGTTAATCGAGTTGTGATGGAGAAAGTCAGCGGCGACTCCGGAAAACTGTAACTGCGGTTTACCATTGGCATCGTGTCCGACGCCAATGTGCCTCAAACTCAGGCCATTGCGAAAACCGGTTCCCATGGCCTTGGCAGTCGCTTCTTTTGCAGCAAATCGTTTTGCCAGAAAATGTGCCGGGCGCGCGATCTCCCGAAAATCGGCGTACTCAGCATCGGTTAGAATACGGCGGGCAAATCGTTCGCTAAATCGCGCCAGACTTTTTTCCATGCGCGCCACACGAACGATGTCAGTGCCAATACCGAATATCATGCCGGACTTGCCTCACGCATAAGACGCTTCATCTCCCGGACAGCTTCCTGTAAGCCGGTAAACAGGGCGCGCGCAATAATGGCATGACCTATATTCAGCTCACCCACTCCGGGAATGGCGGCGATATCATGAACGTTGTGATAATGCAGGCCGTGTCCTGCATTGACCTGGAGACCGGAATCAATCCCCTGTTTCACCGCCTGCTGGATGCGTGCGAGCTCTTTCTTGTAACCTCGGGATTCAACCGCACCGGCAAAATGACCGGTATGAATCTCAATTACCGGTGCGCCACTTTCTGCCGCAGCCTCGACCTGGGCTTCATCGGCATCAATAAAAAGGGATACACGCGTTCCGGCCGCCGCCAGTCTTTCAGTGGCATCCTTTATCCGGCCCAGCTGACCAACAACATCCAGTCCACCCTCCGTGGTCAGCTCTTCGCGCCGCTCGGGTACCAGACAACAATCCTGCGGTTTGATTCTTTCAGCAAACTCCAACATCTCGTCGATAACCGCCATTTCCAGATTGAGACCAGTCTGCATTGTTTGCTGCACCAGTTCGATATCGCGCTCTTGAATGTGTCGCCGATCTTCCCGCAAATGCATGGTGATTGAGTCAGCACCCCCTTGCTCGGCCTCAATGGCTGCGTGCACTGGATCGGGATAAACCGTTCCCCGTGCCTGCCGCAAAGTCGCAACGTGATCAATATTGACTCCGAGTAATATCAACTCTGCAGTTCTCCCGACCCAGAAGGTGTGCGATGTTTTATGGTCTGCATTAGCTTTCGACTGTTCAGGGGACGATCGCCCAAATAGTGCTTTAATACATAACGCATTAACAATTTTAGTTCCTTCAGCACTCTGGCCTCACCCAGATCTCCAGCCGCCAATGCCAGCAAAGTGGCGCCGCGCACTTCAATTCCCTGGCGGGCCGACTCACCCGCGTTCAGGCGCCGCGGACCGCTGTCGGCAAAATATTCGTATGTGAGGTCGGCCTGTATCGGCATATTAGCAACTGTATCGCGATCGAGCACCAAACCGTAACCGAGTTCTCGCAGCATCAAAACCTCAAAAATTCTCAGCGCAACATCATTTGCCTTGCCAGACTGCAGCGCCTGCAGACAACGCTGGTATCCCTCAAACAGAGCTTCGTGGGCGTCGTGTCGATGCAAAAGCCTTAGCAACAACTCGTTCACATAAAATCCGCAAAACGTTGCCTCACCCTTGAGGTTCAGCGGTGAGCCATTTGCTTCTATTTCTGTCAACACAGCGAGTTCACCGCGGCCACTCCAGCTCAGCAAAAGCGGTGAAAAAGGATTAAACAGCGCCCGCCTGCCTGACCTGGATCGACGCGCTCCTTTGGCAATGACACCCACGCGACCGTAATTGCGTGTGAGAATCTCCAACAACAGAGACGTCTCAGTGTAATCGTAGTGGTGCACAATAAAGGCAGGTTCTTGGTGGACGCGCATTGTTTAATCGCCGTTGGCATACCCGAAACTTCGAAGCGCGCGTTCATTGTCCGACCACCCCTCACGCACCTTGACCCACAGGCCCAGATTCACCTTATGACCAAAGAAAGTTTCCATCTCCTGTCGTGCGGCAATTCCAATCTGCTTGAGGCGCTCTCCACCTTTGCCAATGATAATGGCCTTCTGTCCCTTTTTCTCGACCCAGATGAGCGCATTAATATGAAGTATTTTTTTCACGGTTTTAAATTGTTCGATTTCGACTGCAACCGCATAGGGTATCTCCTGTCCCATTTTGCGGAATATCTGCTCCCGCACCAGCTCCGCTGCCATAAACCGTTCACTGCGATCGGTAAGCTGGTCCGCCGGAAACAGCGGGTGCTGCTCAGGCAGCAGTTGCAACAGTATTGCCTCCAGCGAGTCGAGATTCGTGCGCTTGACCGCCGACACCGGAATAATCTCAGTGAATTTAAAACGTCGGTTCGACTCTTCAATTAACGGCAATAAATCGTCCCGCCGTTTGATTAAATCCATCTTATTGATGGCTAGCACAACTGGTATTTCCTGTTTCTGAAATAGTTCCAGCACTCGCTCGTCTGCTTTCTGCCAACCCATGGCCGCAATCAGCATGATAATGCAGTCGACTCCGTGAAGTGCGCCGGATGCGGCGCGATTCATAAACCGGTTAATCGTCCTGCCTTTGCCCAGGTGCAGGCCCGGTGTATCAATGTAAACTATCTGACCGTGCTCCCTGGTGCTCACACCCATGATGCGATGGCGGGTAGTTTGGGGTCGCCGTGATGTAATACTGACTTTCTGACCGACCAACGCATTAAGCAAAGTAGACTTGCCTACATTCGGCCGCCCGATAATAGTGACAAGACCACTTTTCACCGGTGGTGTCACGTGGCCTCCGTCAGTTTGTCGAGTACCCTGGTGGCAGCATCCTGCTCGGCGGCTCTTCGAGACCGGCCTTCCCCTTCTACCGCCTGCTCAAGCCCGTCGACACGACAGCTGACCCGGAAGTGTTGTGCATGGGCTTTCCCGCTGACTTTGACCACTTCGTATTCCGGTATCGGCCGTGCGCGTTTCTGCAGAAATTCCTGTAGGCGGGTTTTAGGATCTTTCTGAATAGCAGTCGGATCGACTGATTGCAGCAACGACCTGTAAAGTGTTAGTACCACGCAGCTCGCTGCTTCAAATCCACCATCAGTGTAAACCGCACCAAATAACGCTTCCATGGTATCGGCAAGAATGGAGTCGCGGTCGTGTCCACCGCTCTTTGACTCGCCACCCCCCAGCCGGATGTAACGACCCAGCTCAAGTTGCCGTGCCAACTGCGCCAGTGATTCCTTGCGCACCAGGCTGGCACGCAAACGCGTTAGCTCGCCTTCACTGAGGTCGGGGAATTGCTCGTAGAGATAAGCCGAGATTGTAAATTCGAGAACACTGTCACCGAGAAACTCGAGACGCTCGTAGTTTTTTGTGCCCAGACTACGATGAGTCAACGCGCGTTCTACCAGCTCCGTATTCCTGAAATTGTAACCCAGCCGTTTGATCAGTTCGGCCTGAGCAGCTATCAATTTAGTGTGCCTCGTATTCGTGCTCAAAATAGAGTAACGCGGACAGATTACCTGACAATGGAATCACAACTTCGTACTCTAGCTTGATAAGTTTGGCGTTCTCGCCAAGGGGCTGGATTTCTATATCCTTCGAGGGAACGATGTTTGTTATGTAATTAACATCAAAGTATTTTTCCAGACTTTCGAATAATTGTGCTGCGGTTTTTGATCCCGCACCTGCTTTATTTGCCACACTATCGATCGCAGAGCCAATTTTGATATCATTGACATAAGGAGGAACCAGCTTAAAGGCCAACAGCAGGAAAAAGATTCCAATCATCACCAGGCCCACTGTTGACCACATTGTCATGCCTTGCTGTTGACTGAGTTTCATCTTTTACGTGCTCCTGGAATGGCTCTTCTTTTGCAATCTACTATATCCATTAACGTATGCGGGTTCCAATTCGATTCCACATAATACGATCGCTCAGCTGTTTTTCGGAATTATTCATATCCCAACTGAACCAGATCAGGAAGGCCCGGCCAATCAGGTGATTCTCTGGAACATAACCCCAGTATCGACTGTCATTGCTGCGATCCCGATTGTCGCCCATCACAAAATAGTGCCCGGAAGGGACTCGAAACTCCAGTGTTAGATCGCGATCGCTGCCGTATTTCAGAATATCGTGCTGCACCCCACCCAGATTCTCGGTCCAGCGCTGCATTTCAGTCAGACGTTGCCCCGATTCCCGCATCAAAAAGGGAGCAACAAGTTTTTGTGGTATTTCTGCCCCGTTAATGAACAAGCGCTTGTTACGGTATATAATATGGTCACCCGGCAAACCAATGGTCCGCTTGATGTAATTAACCGAGGGATTATCCGGATAGCGAAACACCATAATGTCACCCCGTTTGGGATTACCGCTATCGATCAGTTTTACATTGAGTCCAGGAAATCGCACGCCGAAGCTGGATTTATTGACAAGAATAAAATCACCTGCCAGTAAACCGGGCATCATGGATCCCGACGGGATGCGAAACGGTTCAACAATAAATGCACGCAATACAAAAACAACAAGGATGACCGGAAAAAACGCACGCGCATATTCAACAATGACAGGCTCGCCAAGCGCCTTCTCGACAAGGTCTCCACTCGCATTATCCTGACGTAATTCATCCGCAGATCGACGCCGGCTCGGCGCCAGCAGTGTGCGATCCAGGCCCCAGATGGCACCGGTTACCAACAGTAAAATCAGCATTAATACCGAAAAATCCATCAATTATTTCTCATCCACTCGCAGTACCGCCAGAAACGCTTCTTGCGGAATCTCGACCGATCCAAATTGCTTCATACGTTTCTTTCCTGCCTTCTGTTTTTCCAGCAACTTTCGTTTTCGCGAAATATCGCCACCATAACATTTTGCCGTCACATTCTTTCTTAGCGCTTTTACGGATTCGCGAGCAACAACGCGCGACCCAATCGCGGCCTGAATAGCAACATCAAACATTTGCCTGGGAATTATTTCCTTCAGGCGTTTAGCCAGTTCACGACCACGGTAATGCGCCTGATCCTGATGCACGATGACAGACAAGGCATCTACCTTATCACCATTAATCAGCACATCCAGCTTGGTCAGTTTTGAGGCACGAAATTCCAGAAACTCATAATCCAGCGAGGCATAACCGCGGCTGACCGATTTCAGGCGATCAAAAAAATCGAGCACGATTTCGTTCAGTGGCAAATCGTAATTTAACATCACGCGGTTGCCCATATAACGCATGTCTTGTTGCTGGCCACGCCTTTCTACACAAAGCCCCATCACCGCACCGACATAGTCCTGCGGTACAAGAATGGTGGCGCGAACGATAGGTTCACGAAACTCACTTATCTTTTGTGACTCTGGCAATCTGGCGGGATTTTCGATCTCAAGCGTCTCACCCGCCGTGGTTTTGATTTCGTACACCACGGTTGGCGCAGTGGTAACCAGGTTGAGGTTGTATTCCCGCTCCAGACGCTCCTGCACAATCTCCATGTGCAACATACCAAGAAAACCACAACGAAATCCAAACCCAAGCGCCTGAGATGTTTCGGGCTCAAACATCAACGAGGCATCATTGAGACACAACTTCTGCAGTGCCTCGCGAAAACCTTCGTAGTCAGCCGAGTCAATCGGGTAGAGTCCGGCAAATACTTGGGGTTTGATTTCCTTGAAGCCCGGCAAGGTCTCTGTAGCGGGTTTGCGTGCATGGGTAATAGTGTCACCGACGCGTGCGCCGTGCACCTCTTTGATGCCCGCAATGACATACCCAACTTCACCCACAGACAAGGCCGACACTGGTTTGCGTTTGGGTGTAAATAGCCCGACCTCGTCGGTCTCGTATTCATTGCCGCCTACCATCATACGGATTTTTTCTTTGGGCTTTAGCGTGCCAGCCACAACGCGCACCAACACCACGGTACCCAGATAATTGTCAAACCATGAGTCTATAATCAGCGCTTGCAACGGCGCATTAGCGTCACCAACAGGCGCCGGGATTCTGTCGACGATGGTCTCAAGAATCGCTTCAATCCCTTCCCCGGTCTTGGCACTGACATGAATAGCGTCTTGTGCCTCGATACCTATAATATCTTCAATCTCCGATATAACCCGTTCCGGGTCGGCAGAAGGCAGGTCGATCTTGTTTAGTACTGGCACCACTTCGAGACCGAGTTCGGTTGCCGTAAAACAGTTGGCGACCGTCTGTGCCTGCACTCCTTGCGCGACATCCACCACCAGCAGCGCACCTTCGCAGGCAGTCAGAGAGCGTGATACCTCGTAAGAAAAATCAACGTGGCCGGGTGTATCGATCATATTCAGGCGGTAGATTTCGCCATTACGCGCCTTGTAGTCCAGCGCCACGCTCTGTGCCTTTATCGTAATGCCGCGCTCGCGCTCAATGTCCATGGAGTCCAGAACCTGCGCCTCCATTTCCCTGTCGTCCAGACCACCACACAGCTGAATAAAGCGATCTGCTAGCGTGGATTTGCCATGATCGATGTGGGCGATAATGGAGAAATTTCTTATATGGTCAGGGTACCAGTCAGTCATTGTTCGGAAATGATTGCAGCCGGGATACCGGCGCCAATTTATACTCTATGGGTGGGATTAATTCACAGGGCCTAATCGGCGCGTATCATAGCCGATCCGCTATGGGACAACAAAGATATTGGGGATACAGGGACGAGCCAGGCGGGAATTACTTGTACGCGATGGAATTACCGACCAGTGCGACAGTGGCAGCAGGCACTTCGCCGACGACGGTGATCTGGTGGTTATTTACCACAATACCAAAAGCGTGAACGGCGCCCATTCCAGTCACACCCTTCATCCTGGGCTTGCCCTTTTTCGCACGAGGCTCAATAAATACAGAAATGGCGGCCAGGCCATCAGAATAAACCAGGTGCTCTACCGGCATGTTTCCCATGGGCATGTTGCGCAAGATGCGGCGTGACAAGGAAAATCCCCCTGGCAATTGCAGGACTTTCCAGCGCATTTCCTCTGCCTTGTCGCTGTCCATTTCCTTTTCCCGATGCCATACCCATTTTTTCCCGGAATAGCTTGATTTCAGGTCGGCCACGGTGACTTTCTTGCCAATATTGATATCGGTAAACATGAATTGCTCTACCACCCGGCCTTTTACATTCACCAGGTTGGCTCTGAGCAACAAGCCTGTTTTCTTGTCAGCCCACAAATGATACCCATAGCGATAGGCGTCTTTGGGCTTGATAATGACCAGTTGTGCCGTCCGCCTGGCAACGCGATCACTGCCTCCGAGACGGAGCCGGTAAAACGATGACAGGCGGTCAAGACGGTGGGGTAACAGGGCCGGGAAATTCTTCTGACTGGTCTTCCGATGTTCGATTACCACCGACTTTTTGGACGGCAAATAACAGATAACATCACGATTATTGCGAATGACTTCGCGTGCTTCCCCGTTAAGAGAAATCAGTCGTTCGCGATGTTCACCGTTGCTTACACGATGGACAATGCGCATCGCTTCCAGCTGATCACCATGTCGATATACGAAGATACCGTCGTAGTTTTTATCCTGTACCGCCATATTCATTTTCACCAGCCAGTCCATGGCGGAATCTGTCGCGGTCACACTGGCCGGCCATACAAAGAAGGCGAGCAAAATTAAACGGAATTGTCCAGGAATCATTTCTCGGTATCGTATCCAACAAAACGCATGTACGACATAACGCCGTTCATGCCAGTCGCAGGTGTAAACTCATTGTGTTGAACCAGATACATGTTCAGATCACGCTCGACATCTGTCGATACCGCCTGCCAACGGATACCACTACTACGCAAGTAGTCAGCCGATTCAACCGACTGCGCAATCAGTGACGGTGCGTTATCCTGCTCCGGCGCAAACCAGCGCACGCCGACAATTGCCACGGTCGCCACCGATGCGGCAACCGCCATTCCGGCTACCCATCGAGTTGCTTTTACCCGGATTCTGGAACGGCGACGTGGAACCAGAATGATGGGCTCTGATTGCAGTTGTGAAGACACCGCATCCGCCAACCCCGGAGCCGCCAGACACTCCAGTTGCCCACGCATAACATCGCGAATCAGGTGGTAACGCCCCCAGGTTTCACGCATGAGTGACTCGGCCGCAGCTTGCTTTACCGTCTGCTCAAGCTCACTTGCTTCGAGCTCGCCGTCCAGTAAGGCAGATAATTTCTCTTTCATAGTAACCCCGAATAAATAGTGTCTTACGCTGTCAGGTACTTCAATTTAGTCACTTCCGTCAATCAATGGCCTGAGTTCATTGTCGATGGCCTCACGTGCGCGGAAAATGCGGGACCTGACGGTGCCAATGGGACAAGTCATGACTTGTGCGATGTCTTCATAACTCAGACCTTCAATCTCGCGCAGCGTGATAGCAGTTCGTAAATCTTCCGGCAGAGACTCAATCGCGTGCTGTACCGTGTTGGCAATCTCATCACGCAACAGATTGCGTTCCGGTGTCGCAGAATCTCGTAGCCTGACAGCGCCATCCAGCACTTCGGCGGTTTCCACTTCAATATCAGAGTTGGGTGGACGCCGGCTCTGCGAGACCAGGAAATTCTTTGCCGTGTTGATCGCGATCCGGTAGAGCCAGGTATAAAACGCACTCTCACCGCGAAAATTGGCGAGTGCGCGGTAGGCCTTGATAAAGGTTTCCTGAGTAATGTCCTCTACCTCGGCACTATCCCGGATATAACGGGATACCAGCTTGATGACCTTGTGCTGATATTTAATCACCAACAGATCAAAAGCCGATTTGTCCCCGCTTTGTACACGGGCAACAATTTCTGCGTCGACGCTTCTTTCTTCCAAGTTCTGGAGACTCCGGATTTTCCTACAGCTAGCGCCACGCCGGTCTCAGCCATAGAGACCGGCAATGGACATTAAAGTTCATCTAAATAGGCACCAAAAGGCTTTTTATTCTCTTTCTGGCCCTGTTACAGGCAATCCTCCCGGGAATGAGAAGCGACGGCTTATGGTAGAATAACAAAAAAAACCAGTGGCGCCTGCCTGAAGCCCTTTATGTCCAAACCCAATCCCTCAGACGTTCTCGTCATCGGCGCCGGAATTGCTGGGCTGACCCTGGCATTACGTCTCGCCGCCAGCGCGCGGGTAACCGTATTGGCCAAGGCCGCTCTCACCGAAGGATCAAGCCTCTATGCTCAAGGTGGCGTGGCAGCCGTTCTCGACGACAAGGAAGATAGCCTGTCATCACATCTGCAAGACACCCTCAACGCTGGCGCTGGTTTGTGCAATCCGATAGCGGTGAAATATGTCGTTGAACAGGGTCCGGATGCTATCCACTGGTTGATCCAGAAAGGCGTGCCCTTTACCAAAATCAGTGACAGCGAGGATGAATCAGTCTACCACCTGACACGGGAAGGTGGCCACAGCCACCGCCGGGTGATTCACGCTGCCGATCAAACGGGCAAGGCTATTGAAAGCACACTGGAGTCGCTGGTACGGCAACACCCCAATATCGAGCTACTGGAACAGCATATCGCCGTTGACCTCATCACCCGAAACAAACTCGGCCTCGACGGCGCCAATCGCTGCCTTGGCGCCTATGTACTGAATCGGAATAGCGGCACAGTCGAGGTCTTCTCCGCCAATTTCACGGTGCTGGCCACCGGTGGTGCATCGAAGGTCTACCTCTACACCAGCAACCCCGACACCTCTACCGGTGATGGCATTGCCATTGCATGGCGGGCCGGTTGCCGAGTCGCCAATATGGAGTTTGTGCAATTCCATCCCACCTGTCTGTATCACCCCCAGGCCAAGTCCTTCCTGGTTTCGGAGACACTGCGTGGCGAAGGCGCAAAGCTCAGGTTACCGGATGGGTCACCATTTATGAAAACACATGATGTGCGTGAAGAACTGGCTCCCCGGGATATTGTGGCACGCGCCATCGACTTTGAAATGAAAAAGCGTGGCCTGGATTGTGTGCACCTTGACATCAGTCACAAGCCAAAGGAATTCATCATCGAACATTTTCCGCATATCCATAAAATCTGTCTGCAGCTTGGCTACGACATGACACAAGCTCCGATTCCGGTGGTGCCAGCAGCACATTACACCTGCGGTGGTGTGATGACCGATCTCCATGGACGCTGTGATCTGGATGGTCTGTATGCCCTTGGTGAATGTGCTCATACTGGACTCCACGGCGCCAATCGCCTGGCCAGCAATTCCTTGCTCGAATGCGTGGTATTTGCCCAGGCCGCCGCCGGAGACATCAATCAACGTACCGGTGAATTCCAGGCTGAGGCTTCTGCCCTGCCACCCTGGGATGAGAGCCGGGTCACTGATGCCGATGAAGAAGTGGTTGTTTCCCACAACTGGGACGAGTTGCGCCGCTTTATGTGGGACTACGTTGGTATCGTTCGCACTGACAAGCGACTGGAGCGCGCACTACATCGTGTAAAACTGTTGCAGGAAGAGATACAGGAATTTTATGCCAATTTTACTATCAGTAACGACCTGATCGAGTTGCGCAATCTAGTGGAAGTTGCTGATCTGATTATTCGCTGCGCACAGCGAAGAAAAGAAAGCCGGGGGCTGCACTACACCCGCGACTACCCACAACCCCTGGCGGGTACCCCCACCGATTCCATTCTGGTACCAGAGAACTATCACGGCGGCATGATTCAATAGCAGGCTGCGCTCAATACCAGCTAGTATATTTACCGATGCTTAAGGCAAGCTTTGATAAATTCAGAGATTCCTGCGGTACAGGAAAGTGCCGCCATTCTCTGTCGCTGTGTGCGGCTGAAAATGAAAAAAAACGATCATTTTTTTTCTCTGAAGAACTTCGTGGATAAACTGTCAGAGTTTCCTCAGGCGCACTCGCAACTGACGAAATTCCTCTTTATCTACCGCGTCAAAAGGGATCACCAGTTTTTGTGGAAAGTGCCTGCCTTCGACGGCTACGGCGAGCAAGCTTACTATTGGATTGATATATGCAGTGTGAACTCGGGACACCCGTGATTGACGTCCGCTGCGGTAAATCAATTTCATGTTGCTGTCACTGTCCAGCTCTATTGCGGTAATCGCGCCGCCAGCGCGACGCAACACAACGTGCCTGAACACATCGACCAGACTGATCAGTACAAGCAAGGTCAACAACAATGCGATCCAGATGGCGACATCAATCCATAAAAATATAACAAGCGCAGCCAGATGTATCAGCAGCATGGCCCCACCCGCCAGTTTCGATGGTTTAAGCTCAATCACCACAAAAATGGCAACCTTTTATCGTAAGCTTCTTATCACGTCGAGTAGACGTGGGTCATCGGGTTGTTCCTGTTTGTTCAGATACGCCAACAAGGTGTTATCTGACAATTCCAGGAGATCGCTAAACGCCTGGCGCTGATGTTTATCAAGCCCGGTGTACCCCTTGTCCAGAAATCGCTGTAACACAATATCCAGTTCAAGCAGACCTCGACGGCATCGCCACCGCAGGCGGCGCAATTCTTCGGCCTTTGCGATCATAAACGTCGTTTCAGCAACATCTGTTTAATGTAGCCAATCGCCTTGGTGGGGTTTAAATCTTTGGGGCAAACGTCAGCGCAATTCATAATGCTGTGACAACGAAATAATTTGTACGGATCTTCCAGATTGTCCAGGCGTTCGCCGGTGGCCTTGTCCCGGCTGTCGGCAAGAAAGCGCCACGCTTGCAACAGGGCGGCGGGACCAAGGAAGCGATCCGGATTCCACCAAAACGAGGGGCATGCGGTGGTACAACAACCACAGAGAATACATTCGTACAGTCCGTCGAGCTGATCGCGGTCTTCGGGGCTCTGCAATCGTTCAATTTCCGGTTTCGGCTCATCATTGATTAACCAGGGTTTAACGGATTTGTACTGGTTAAAAAACGGACCCATGTCCACAACCAGGTCACGGATCACCGGCAGCCCCGGCATCGGCCGCAGGGATATAGGCTGCTTCAAATCGGCAAGCGGAGTAATACAGGCCAGTCCATTGCGACCGTTGATGTTCATGGCATCGGAACCGCAAACACCCTCACCACATGAACGACGAAAACTCAGGCTGTCATCTTCTCTTTTCAGTAGCAGCAATGCATCCAGCAACATGATGGCCTCGCTGTCGTCCGCCAGCTCGTAATCCCGCATGTATGGTTTGGCGTCCGTTTCCGGATTGTAGCGGTAAATGGAAAATTTCATGGCCTAGTACACCCGCTCCTTTGGCTTGAATGTCTCCACGCTCATGGGTTTTAATCGCACCGGTTTGTAATCCAGCTGCCGCCCCTCTTTACTGAACAGCGTGTGTTTCAACCAGTTCTTGTCATCACGATCGGGGAAATCCAGGCGTGAGTGGGCACCACGACTTTCGGTACGTGCCGCCGCAGAAACTACGGTTGCCACTGCCATGTCCATCAGGTTTTCCAGTTCCATTGCCTCGATGCGAGCAGTATTAAATACCTTGCTGTGATCTTTCAGCACCGCGTCCTGCAGGCGCTGCTCCAGCTTTAGTATTTTTTCAACGCCCTCATCCAGCACATCCTGGGTGCGGAATACGCCGCAGTATTTCTCCATGGTGTGCGTGAGCTCTTCTTTCAATTGATCGACAGATTCTCCGTCACCGGTCCGGTCCCAGCGAACGAGACGTCGCATGGCATGCTCTACACTTTCTTTTGGCACCTCGCGGTGATATTGGTTCTCGTCCAGATATTCAAGAATATCATTGCCCGCGGCGCGGCCAAACACGACAATGTCGAGCAATGAATTACCGCCCAGTCGATTGGCGCCGTGCACTGATACGCACGCGCACTCACCCACCGCATAAAACCCGGGGATGGCTTCTTCCGGGCCGGTGGCCATGGGCACCACAACCTGGCCATGCCGATTGGTGGGAATACCGCCCATGGTGTAATGGGCTGTAGGGTAAACCGGCATCGATTCCTTGATGGGGTCAACGCCTGCAAAACGCATGGCCAGCTCGCGAATGCCCGGAAGGCGTTTGCGGATAATGTCTTCGCTTATATGATCAACCTTGAGCAGGACATAATCCTTGTTGGGGCCACAACCTCTTCCTTCCCTGACTTCGATGGCGATAGCCCGACTCACCACGTCGCGGCTGGCGAGGTCCTTGGCATTCGGGGCATAACGTTCCATAAAACGCTCGCCCTCACTGTTAAGCAGGTACCCCCCCTCACCGCGAACACCCTCTGAAATCAAAATGCCCACACCCGCAATACCGGTGGGGTGAAACTGAAAGAACTCCATATCCTGAATCGGCACACCGGCACGCAGGGCCAT
>SDBU01006917.1_pt1 | contig 13233 bp, 7 predicted proteins | sample 2277071 | NCBI WGS metagenome assembly SDBU01 (sample SAMN10397929, study PRJNA504765) | marine sediment metagenome | isolation source: marine sediment core GS08_GC12, 126 cmbsf | place: Arctic Ocean: Gakkel Ridge, Loki's castle | collected 2008 | reverse complement strand
TCATCCCTCTCAGTCTTTCACTTGGCTTGGTATGGGAATACCTGACCGATTTCAGGCTGCTCTACCTGACATTTGCCATCCTTGGTTTCCTGGCTGTAACTATCACCAGAAAATTCTCCCCGGGTCGACCAGCCTTAATCGTCCTTGCACTTGTACATGGCATCTCGGGTCTGGTGATCTTCCTGCTTCCCATCCTGCTGAGTATCCAGGGAGAGACAGCGCCAGGATTCGCTTTGGTGGGAATTGGGGGAGCTTTAATTGGCATCGGTGGACTCCTATTATCATTCCTCAAGACCGGGCGGCCGATCTTATCCAGGGATATGATCCTATCATTGCTCCCCATACTGCTGCTGTTGATGACCATCGCCTTCGTGGCTGGCTTCGCGCTCCGGTAATTGTCTCCCAGCGATCGCAGCACTGCAGCCCCTCGCCTTTCCAGCAAAATATATTACCAGCAACGTGAACTCCCATGGCTAGTATTAACGCCTTGAAACCCGGCGCAGATAAAATCTGGCTCGTCATCATCTCTGCTGTGATCTGGTCAGGGGTTGGGATTTATCTGGATTACTTGGCTTTTGGGTGGATAAGGCCGCTCAACGACATTGTTCATCGTCAGTGGTATGTTTCTCGCTCTAGGGATCTATTTCGTCATGTTCAGACGCTTCGCCGATCAAAACATCATTCGCATCAATGGCTTGACTGGCGAAAGGTTATGCATCTTCGCATTTCAAAGATGGACCAGCTATCCGCTGGTCCTGGTCATGATCTCACTGTGTGTAATTTTGCGGCTGTATTCCCCAATCCCTAAACCTTACCTGGCAATCCTCTACCTCGGCATCTGGAGCAGCTTATTTCTTGCCAGCCTACACTATTACCGTTATTCGACCATTGTAATTTCTGAAGATAAACCCGGCCAGATGAACCAGACCGATCAATAAGCTTCCCTCAAAGTCAGGCCTGCTTTGAAGAAATTATTGAAGGTATCCCTGATAGATAACGCCCATCCACAGAAGGCAATCTCCAGTGAAATTGCCAACCATCCGATGGCCAGGGTGATGCCCACCGCGATACCCCAAAAGTCGAAAATCCCGAAAGCTATACCTGCCAAGACAAATTTCCTGAGCCGTTTTTTACTATGGAAAAACCTCCCACCGCGGATATCAATCTCAGTATCACACAGGTCCATACCGCGAGGATCAAGGTACTCACCGTAACAACGACCCTTGATCGTTTCATTCTGGATTTTTTCAGCGAAAAAAGGGGTATGTCCCCGCTTCATAGAATTGAGCTCCCGCCATAAGCGCCAGGGGCAGCTCGATGACTTGATAAACTAATTCAGTCTATCTTATCCACCAGGGAAAGAGACCCAGATTAGCCTGATTTACGGGATACGAAGCGATGAAAGTTAGCGCAAAGGCGCTGGTTATCAGAGCAGTCCTGGCGCCCACAGCGAACATCGATCTAAAAGCAGCATATAAGCATGCAGTTCACCAATGCAGTAAAGATATTTAATGGATAATTCGCAGTGTTCCAACTCGGTATAGCAAGTCTTTCGTTCCAATTTCTCGACTGCTCCACTGAACAGCGCGTTCCCAACGACTCTTTCCACGATAAATCCGTTGGCGATAAATGTGAGCAGCGTGATCCCCTCTGAAATTACTTATCTCCGCACATTAATCTCATCATCTAGTCCATTTGCTATATTGAAAGTTAATTCAAGCGATGGATCGCATTTGGCCGCTTCAATCGCGTTGATCGTCCGGCGCGTGCATCCTACCCGCCGAGCTGGCTCCTCCTGAGTCATTTCAATCTTTTCAAAACGCATCCGCCTGATTTGGTTTGTGAGTCTCTTCTTTTTTACCAGCTTCTTTTTCCAACAAAAATAGAACAAACCTTTTTATAACCATCTACCCAAAAACCAAATCTGAGCATCTTTTGATTGAGTGAGCCGGTTCATACGATCTGCAGACAGGTCTATATAGATCATTCTCCCATTGTTTCATATGTTTAAATTTGAAAGCGAGGCAAGAAATTCAGATTTAGAAAAACAGAGGGACTTAATCCCGGTAAGCTATCAGCACCACTCCCATTTCTTTCTCTAGGTCTTGGAGTTTCCTCATCTGCTCCTCAGTAAGCTCCGCAAGGGCGATATGGGGCTCCAGGGCGACGATCAGGGTTCCCATTGCTTCTTCCATCTGCCGGATTCTTTCAATACTTGTTTCATCTAGATCGGCGATTTTCATCCTTCGTTTTATCATGGCGATATCAACCTCCTTTTTAACTATTGCATTAATTATAACGGACCTAACCCCTCAACCAACAATTTGAACGCCTTCCCCATTGGGTTTCCCAAATTCTCCAAACTTAAATATTATCACTGTAAAAATCCAAGTGTCTCCTTGAAAAATCGCTACCGGGATTTAATCTTTTTTCCAATCCATGATATATTAATCACATCTTCATGGAGCTTATATGCAAACCAAAGCTGTTATTCTTTTTGATGGTATCTGCAGTCTATGCAACTGGTCCGTCCAGTTCATCATCAATCATGATTCTCAACATCACTTCATATTCACCCCCCTCCAGTCAGTTGAAGGGAAAAGGCTCATTGCAGCCCACGGTGTACCGATTGAAACTATTGATAGCATCATCCTGATTGAAGACTCCCGGTACCTGATCAGGAGCAGTGCTGCCATCAGGGTCTTACAACAACTGCCTGGTTGGTCGTCGTTATTATCTATCCTAACCATTATCCCCCAACCCATACGAGATTGGTGTTATGACTTGATCGCCCGAAATCGGTATAACTGGTTTGGAGAGATAAATACTTGTGCTCTACCAATGAATGTAGATCAGACTAGATTTCTCGAATAGCGGTTCACCTTCACTCAACAACTACTTTCAAATTCTCGCAATACCGCACAATTCCTCTCCTTTTCCCGATGCCCTCTTAAGAAACCAGAACATTTATTCTATATTTGCCTTATCTCCTCTTGGCTGGTTCCAAATGCACCAACACAGATAAGAATATCTATTGGTATTCGCGGAGATTTTTTATTAAACCTCCTTGGTGCACCAACTGATTATGTTATTCACTCGGGATGACATAGCTGAGACTGATCGCCGATGAAACGTGTAAAACTGATCCATTGGAAACCGGAGAACGTAGAGCAAGTTAAGCAATTGTTTCCGGATGCTGTATACAATACCTGGGATAACATTAACCAGATGCAGGAGCATGTTATCACCAACCCACCACGGGAGCCAGTCTTTGTTGAGTCTACCTTTGCCGGTTATTCGGGAAATCCACTTGTCGAAAAACTCGGCAGAAGACTTTGACCAGACATCGGGGAGCTGCCAACGGGAGTAAGGGTTATTGAGGTTAGAACCAAGGCTTATGATTTGCCCATTAGGTATTGCATTTTTCAAAAGGTTCTCGCGAATCATATATATCTAACATTGTCGCCCAGTCACAATCCGGTCCAGTCTGGATCGCCGGGTCTCAACAGAAGTCCGATATAATTTCCGAAAATTAATGTATATCAATGTGGAAAACTGGATAGAATTCAATGAAATTACAAAAACAATAAATGAATTCGCCAGATCTTTGGACATTCATCACAAGTGTACTGATCGCCTTAAAAACCATCGCGATGATAAGCAAATAGCCAGATAATATAACCAAATTATTACCCTATCAAATGGGAAGCATAATAGTCGTTAATACCTCAAATGAGGTAGGTAAACTACTACCTCCTGAGGATGTGGGATAGGAATATTTGTCATATAATCTGCATAATTGTGTAATTAATAGTAACAAGATTATTACGCTTGCATAAATGGCTCGGATGGGTCGGGATTTCAATATTATCTGAGAAGCCATCCACAATTCTTCTCGACGAAGGTTCATATAAGATGTAACAAATCATATCAAATAACGTTTTCTATATTAGAAATGCGCCCTGGTGTTTCATTAAGATTTAATTTATAATAAGGTTCAGGGGAGCCTAATCAATACAAAGCTCATCGGTCGCATCCCCCAATTAGAGAAATTCGGCAACACGGGGTAGTTAATTTCACTCTGTGTACCATTAGTCCCAATGGTGAAGGAACAATAATTCGGACAAATATCAACCTTGTTGTCCCAATATCGCATTTCAAATACTTAACCAATTATTAACCATCATTGGCACATTAACTTTTATCAAGGGTCTATTCATCAGTTTGCAAAGAAATTTACGGGACAAAACATCAGTTCTCCTCGGGTTGCTTAACTCTCTACCAACACTATTCTGCAAATTAATACCAAAAGCATAGCAACCTCTGCAGTGTTTTGTAAGTCAGAATTTAGTTTGAAGTTATTGGAATTCTGAGAAATGTAGTACTTATACTTTCTTAAGACCGACAAAATTAATTTGATGTCGAAAAGGCGGAGCATGCCTGGATTTACCGATTCTTACACGGTTGTCGTAGGTAGTAGTAATTGTAGGAATTAAATGCTAGAATTGATCAGCGCTGGGGAAGTAGTTCATATTTCAGTCCCCCACCTATTTTGTGATGAACCTGTAACCGACAATCCACAAAGCCATTATTAAACTATTGATTAAGTGGAAAGTTTTATAACTTGGGAGAATATTTATCATGCCAAACCAAGATGGAGTAGAACTGCGATGGATTTTTGCGGTGATACGCCGCCGGTGGTGGGTCATATTAGGCTGCACGGTGCTGACCACAACCGCTGCGATCGCGATCATTTGGTTTAGTACCCCCATCTATAAAGCTACTGCTACTTTGCTCATCCAACCTGCTCAGGATTCCAGGTCGAGTGAGGTTAACCTACTTGTGGCAGGTGAGCGATTGGCACTCACCTACAGCCAAATGCTAAAGAGTCTACCTGTGATGCAAAGGGTAATTGCACAAGAAGGATTGCAGATGTCCCCGAATCAATTAGCGGGGAAGATATCGGCGGTACCGGTACCCGACACCCAACTGATGCGCTTGACAGTCGAGGATACTTCACCTGAACAAGCTGCGTTTTTTGCCAACACCGTTGCTCAAGCCTTTACCTTATTCATTCAGGAGATGAATTCCGAGCGATACGCGACTACTTTGAATAGTATGCAAGAAAAGATGGAGGACTTGGATTCAATAATCCAAGAGACTCAATCTACTATGAATGAATACCGCGCTAGTGTGATTGAATCTCAGGCAGATTTGACTAACCAGGATAATAATCTAAAAGAATATCGCAACGAGTATCAGAGGCTCCAACAGGACCACTTGGACCTGCAGCTGACTGTGTCCCAATTGCAGGAAAATGTGAATGTGATTGAAGCCGCTAACGCAACTGAAAGTGATAGTGGTTCCTTTTATACAGCTTCGGTAACCCTATTTCTCACCAATGAGGAATTAGCCTCAACCTATATCCGTATCCTTACTGGGCAACCTGTTTTAGAGGAGACGATCGCCCTATTGGGATTGACTGAGAGTCCAGATGAGTTGATAAAATGGATCACAGTTGAATCATTGTTTGGTACACATCTGATCCAGCTCAATGTGAAAGATGTCAGCGAATCCCAGTCTATTCTAATAGCAGACACCTTGGCTTGGGTGTTTATTGATCAGATCCAAGAGCTGGTAGTCAAACCTTACGCAAACAATCTCACCACTGTAAAAACCCAATTGGATGACCTATCCGCTACGATCGGGCGAACTCAATTGACTATCGAGCGGTTAACCTTGGAGAATATCCAATCCGAGACCGAACTCGGACGTCTCGAAGGAATATTAGCTGAAAACCGCAACGATTTCCGGTCGCTTCAACAGGGCTTTGAAACACTTCGACTGACTGCGTCCGATGAGACAGAAACTGTGATTCTTTCGGAATCGGCACAAGTACCGAATAATCCTATCCAACGTGGTCGGCTTTATTTGATTATTGCAGTAGCGATTGGTATGGTGGCTGGAGCTGGATTAGCTTTCTTACTGGAATATCTGGACGACACAATTAAGACCCCACAGGATATAAACCAGATGCTAGGCCTCGACACCTTGGGTACGATTCCCAAGATAACAGACGGGGAGGATGAACTAGTGGTGGCTGATCAACCCCGATCTCCAGTCGCAGAATCATTCCGCATGCTGGGGACCAACCTCCGCTTCTACAGTTTGGATAAAACTTTGAGCATATTCCTGGTGACCAGTCCAGAACCTGAGTCGGGGAAATCTGTGATTGTAGCAAACCTAGCAGCGGCTATTGCCATGTCAGGATCAAAAGTAATCATTGTGGATGCAGACCTGCGTCGTCCACGCCAACATATATTATTCAACTTAAAATCGGGAGAGGGTCTCATTGGCTCCCTGCTAGATGGGGAAAGTAATGACAAGCTGCAAGGCACTCGAGTGGAAAATTTGTCTGTGCTCACCAGTGGAAAAAGTCTGCCCCCTAATCCAACCGAGCTGCTGGGTTCAAGATCGATGGAAGAATTGATTAATCATTTACCTGCGGACACCGATTTAATCCTGATAGATAGCCCACCGGTGTTAAACATCGCAGATACCGCCGCCTTGACCTCATGGGTTGACGGTGTACTGCTTGTACTGGCAGCTGGTAATACAAGCACAACGGCTGCCCAACAGGCTTTAGCGAATCTTCAACACGTAGGAGCTAACATGGTCGGAGTGGTGTTAAATGCTGTGTCAACCCAGATAGGACCTTATCACTACTATCAAGAGGTTTCGACCCCTGATTCCGATGGGCATGGCAGCCGGCAATATCGGCGGGGAAAGTTAATATCGTCTGCCCGGGAGTGGGTTCAAAGCAAGAATTTCCTACCTTCATTCTTGGGGTGGTTCCGAACCATAGAGATCATGCCTTCTATCCGTGGGTGGTTTCAAAGCAAACGATAACTCGTCAAAATATTAATACTACTCTATATATCCTTTTGACTTGTCAAAGAATAACGAATCCATCCACTTTTATTGCAGATTAATTTCTTGTTTTCTCCAGAACTTAACAAAATCGAAAGGTCAATTTGCAGCGAATCAGTGACATTTGGTGTATAAATAACTGTCAATACATTGATCTGGTCGAGCTCAATTCATTTTTTACCATCACTGAAATATTCGTTTTCCCAACGGGAGTTAGGTGGAAAGTAGATTGTTTTTGATTAGCTTGGACGATGATCCTCTGACTTCTCGAGCTAGCCAGATGGAAGAAGGCTGAACGATCCCAGGGTACTCAATTTGAAAGGATCAACTTGCTATCGTTTTTTCAAATACTAATATTAGAAAAAGGAGGGAGTTGGAAAATTAATTTCAAAACCTCTCGTTAACCTCTAGTCGCCTCCATTCATATAGAATGAATATTGTTCTCGGATTAAAATCAACCATTACCATACATCTATTCCTGTTTAAGGGGTATACATAATGAACAAAACACTTCCCAATCGAGTTGAATCTAACAAAGAGTCTAAGAAATCCTTTCGAAAAGTCTTTCAAATTATTTCAACCACAATCTTGATCCTGGCAATTGGCATGGCTGTCTTCCTGCCATTCAGGAAAGTCACAGTTGGTCCCGCGCTGGCAGCACCCCTGCCCGGCATCCCAGTTGACGATGTGACTTGGGTCAAGACCACCGAAACGTTCAATTTTAATACACCAGACGATCCGACCGATGACTCGATCGACTACACACATACTGCAGGGACAACTGAGTCTGATAGCTTCGAATACGAAATCTGTGATGCGACCCCAGACTGCGTCATTGCAACGGTGAACATCACCATCGATGCGGCACCATTAGCCCAGACAGTCGAATCATCCCAATTATTGTCACCAAACGCCGATCTCGGGCCCCCGGCACCCGTTGACGACGACGTGACAATGGTTGAGAACACTTGGATGAATCTCGACGTTCTGGATAATGACGATTTTGGCCCAGATGGCCCTGGAACAGGTCCAATTAGAGTAGGAGAGGATTGCGGTATCCCTGGCCCTGATGCTGGTGATTGTTTGGCTCCAACCAAGGGAGTAGCAAGTGTGAATACAGGCCCGCGCAGTCCCGATCCGGCAGGTTTGGCATATTTGGGCGACCATCCCACCGCAGACTACACGAATATGCTGCTGATCAGCGACAGTGAAGTCAATGAGATTTTCCCTCCCAACGAGGCGGCCTATACTGGCGTTAATCTTTTTATCACAGACCTCTCAGGCTCACTGGATTCAACCCTGACGACTTACAACCTTCCTGACGTTAATATTTCAAGGGAACCCTCTGGCGTGGCGTACAACCCTGCCAATGATTTCCTATACTTTGCAGATGATGGCTCAAATAAGATACGTGAGTTGGACCCCGGAGATGACGGGCTTTACAATACCGGCGATGATGTCATTACCAGTATCGACACAAGTGCGTTTGGCAACGGCAGTGTCGATCCATCTGGCGCAGGTTTCGATGATACGCGAGGTAATGGACATTTACTGATCGCCGATGATGTTGGTGAGGAGATCTATGACATCGATCTGGGATCGAATGGCATTCTGGATGATTCTGATACGGTAACACATTTTGATACGACCAGTATCGGTCTCAGAAATCCCGAAGGCGTTGAATTCAATCCGGATAACTGTACCTTGTTTATTCTTTCCAGCAAGAAGTTCGATCACCTCATTGCTGAAACGACAATCGACGGCCATCTTCTGCGCTATTTGGATATTGCTTCTATCGATGGTGGACAGCATGCTACCCTCCCTGCTGGCCTGGCTTACGCTCCGGCAAGCGGCAATCCAAGCGAAAATAACCTTTACATTGTTGCTCGTGGTCAGGATAACAACACTTTTCCCCTCGAAAATGACGGCAAGATGTTTGAAGTTTCCTTTGACAACAATGCACCACCCTTTGTCGATGCCGGCCAAAATGATTGGACTGTCATGCCGAACACCGTTCCTCTGGACGGCACGGTGACGGATGGGTGCTCGCCCGAACTTATCGGAGTGACAACCACCTGGAGTGTGACTAGCGGACCAGGCACGGTGACATTCGGCGATCCAAACGCAGTCGATACAACCGCCAGCTTTACCATGAACGGCGAATATGTTTTGAAATTGCAAGCCGATGACGGCGGGACATACCTCGTCAGTGATGAAGTCACGATCACTGTCATACCCGCTGGTAACCAGCCGCCATCCGTCGATGCTGGTCCAAACCAGGAGATCACCCTGCCGAACTTCGCCAACCTTGACGGCACAGTGGACGATGATGGGCAACCCGCTCCACCAAACCTTACCACCTTATGGTTGAAAGTTAGCGGACCAGGCCTGGTGACCTTTGGCGATTCCTCCACCGTCGATACCAGCGCCAGCTTTTCGACCGATGGTGTTTATGTCTTACGCCTTTCAGCAGACGATGGTTCATTATCCAACTTTGACGAAATCACTATCATTGTCAACCCGGTTGGAAACCAACCGCCGAATGTCGATGCCGGTCCCCCGCAGACGATCAATATACTCAGCGCCAGTCTGGATGGTACCGTATCAGACGATGGCCTACCCACCCCACCAGCTCTCATCACAATCTGGAGTAAGGTTAGCGGACCTGGAGTGGTGAACTTCGCAAATGCCAGCGCCGTGGATACCACCGCCAGCTTCTCCACCGCAGGCGTATACGTTTTACGGCTAACAGCCGACGATAGTGAGTTATCCGCCTTCGATCAGGTCACGATCACGGTCAACCCGCAGAATAAGATTTGGCTCCCACTTATACTCAAGTCTCCAACGAACCCATAGCCTAGCTGAAAGTGGGCAGCACTAGTACCAGCGACCCGTAGACATCGAATTCAATTCTGATATAAAATAGGTTAGGTGATCGCTTCTTCAAGCGATCACCTAACCAGAGTTTATTTAATGAGTAAGGGGACATGAAACTAAATATGGAAAAGACACTTGCACATTTTTTCCCCACCAAGATAAATTATCAAGACAAGCTCATGAAAATACCTCGAGCGTTTAATAAGATTTCTTATTTCACCTCCTTACTCTTTGCTCTCGGATTGGCGATTCTGCTTTCATTGAATTTGATTTCAGTTGGTTCTGCACAAGCTGCACCGGATTTCACCATCATCGTTCTGCCCGACACCCAGCACTATACCGACAATCCGACCAACTATGCTAACTTCAGCGCCCAAACCCAATGGATCGTTGACAATCGGGTCACTTTAAATATAAAGTTTGTAACTCACCTGGGGGATATTGTGGAGCACGGCAACAACAATGGCGATGATACCGAATGGTTAGTGGCAGACGCAGCTATGGGACTGTTGGAAGACCCCGTCAAAACCCTGCTTACCGACGGCATTCCTTATGGTGCGGCGCCCGGCAATCACGATCAGGGCGATAACGGTGAAGGACCATATGGCGAGACTGCCTCCTTCAATGAATTCTTTGGTGTCACCCGCTTTCAGGGTAGGGGCTATTACGGTGGATCTTATGATCCCACCCTCAACGATAATAACTACGAACTGTTCAGCGCCGGTGCCTATGACTTTATCATCATCCATCTTGACTATCACGGCACGCGCCCAACGGCAGAACTTACCTGGGCTGATGACTTGCTGAATACTTACAGTGACCGCCGGGCGATTGTCGTTACCCACTATATGCTTGATAAGGAATTGCCCGTCTCGTTTAGCGGGCAGGGGCAAGCTATCTATGACGCACTGAAGGATAACCCCAACCTGTCCATGATGCTGGGTGGACATCGTGTGGGTGAAGGCCGGCGGGAAGACACATACAACGGTAATACTGTCCATTCACTACTGTCAAATTACCAGGGCGAACCAGGTGGTGGCAATGGCTGGTTGAGGATCATGGAATTTTCACCAGCTGATAATGAGATTCGGGTCAAGACTTATTCACCAGTATTAGACCGGTTTCAAACTGATGCGGATAGCCAGTTTACATTATTCTACGAGGCAAATGCGCCACCCGCGGTTGATGCGGGACCAGACCAGACAATCAGCTTCGGGGAGAGCGCCACCCTGGACGGTACCGTATCAGATGACGGCGTACCCGAACCAGGTGCGGTGACCACCACATGGAGCGTGATCACTGTACCCCAAACCGGCGTTGAAGTATTTTTCGCCGATCCCAACGCGGTTGATACAACCGCCACCTTCCCCGTAATCGGTGATTATGTACTGCACCTGACAGCCGACGATGGCCAACTATCTGCTTTCGATGAAATCACGATCACAGTCAATCCGAACCAGCCGCCCACCGTCGATGCCGGTCCCAACCAAACTATCTCCTTACCGAACAGTGCCGACCTCAATGGTACTGTAACGGATGATGGCTTGCCATCTCTGCCGGGTGAAGTAACCACCAACTGGACCAGGGTCAGCGGACCAGGTCCAGTGAACTTTGCCGATGCTAGCGCAGTCGACACAACTGCCAGTTTCTCCAATGAAGGCGATTACATATTAAGCCTGACAGCAGATGACGGCGGGACACCCCTCGTTAGTGATGAAGTCACCATCACCGTCAATTCAGCTCCCAACCAGCCGCCGTTTGTCGATGCTGGTCCCAACCAGACGATCACTTTGCCCGCTAGTGCAATTCTGGATGGCACCGTGACGGACGATGGCCTGCCCAACCCACCAAACCTCACCACCTTATGGTTAAAAGGAATCGGACCGGGCTCGGTGACGTTCGCTGATGCCAGTCTGGTCGATACCACCGCCATCTTTTCCGAGGATGGAGTTTACCAATTACTCCTCTCCGCCGAGGATAGTGAACTATCCGCCATTGATACTATCCTGATCAGTGTGAATCCCGCGCCGCTGAGATACATTTGGCTCCCAGTTATTCTCTCGGTGCCAACGAACCGTTAATCTGTTATAATAATTGCAGCAATACCGCCTACAACCTTCCAAATTTATTGATTAAATCCAAATATTGGTATATATTTTTTGGTGCAAATCTAGATTATAATGATATTAATAGTCTGGAACATTGGCAGGGGTTATGAATGAAGAAGAAAAATAGTATTACCGTTCCCAACCGAATAAATCCATCAAAGAGAGGCAAGAAAATCGCGCCAGCGAAATTCAAGATTCCGGTCTTGACGTACTCGCTATTCTCTCTGGGGTTGGCCTTACTGCTGTCATTTAACTGGATCTCAGTTGGTTCCGCACAAGATGCAGCTGACCATATAAGAATAGTTCGAGCGATCGAGACAGATGGACTCGGTATCAAAAATCCTGCTGGTTTGGCGTTCTCGCAGAAGGCCAATGCCTTCCACGTGCTTGAAACCGGTAGACCGACCTTACCCCCGCTTGGTCATACCGACATCGTTCTGGTAACCTCCGTTGAAGATAGGCTTGGCTCAGCGCGCATCACAGCTTCTATTACCGATCCGATCAATACTGCCTTCGACAATAAATTCAACCGTTTGCTCATCTTTCAGCCTAATTCCAATAAATTGATCCTGGTAAATGCTGCGCAGGATGGAAGTTTGGATCCGAGTTCGCTGTATCGTTTCGATGCACGCCACTTTGACTTGCAGGATCCGCAAGGCATGGCTGTAGATCCGGCAAGCGGCCAGCTGTTCATCCTGGATAGGGCTGTACCCCAAATTGTTAGCATCGAGCCCGCAACGGATGGCAGCTTCGAAGGTGCAGCGATTTCAAAGCTTGATTTGCAGCTGGGAAGCTCGACAGGTTTGCGGGGCTTAGCTTTCGAACCAACCAGTGGTAATCTCCATGTGTTGCATCCAGCTGAACAGGTACTGTATGAAATCACCACTGCGGGTCAGATTATGAGTACAAGAGAGCTTTCACCCTTCGACCTGGATGATCCTCAGGCAATGGTGTTTGCCCCCAGCGCAGATCAAACTGATGATCCTGCACAGTTAGACCTCTATATTGCCGATAGTGGAATTGTCACCCAACAAGTACAGACAACCAGCACTCTGGATAGCACCTCAGATAATCTCTCCGGTAGTTCAAAACAACAAAATCCTGGGGAAATCGTAGAATTTTCATTCAACGAGCTTCAGGCACCTCAAGCAGCAGATTTCACATCTAATCTAGTACAAACCATCGATACATCTGGTTTTAACCCGCCCAGTCCCGATACTGCGGGTATCGCTTATATCGAATGGAAGGATAAGCTGCTGTTTAGTGACTCCGAAGTCAATGAAATGAACATTTATGACGGCGTGAACCTTTTTGAGAT
>SDBU01006916.1_pt1 | contig 13235 bp, 14 predicted proteins | sample 2277071 | NCBI WGS metagenome assembly SDBU01 (sample SAMN10397929, study PRJNA504765) | marine sediment metagenome | isolation source: marine sediment core GS08_GC12, 126 cmbsf | place: Arctic Ocean: Gakkel Ridge, Loki's castle | collected 2008 | reverse complement strand
ACCCTGGAGGTCCTGCTCACTCAGACGATCTGTGATTGCCTCATCAATTAGTACCATCAGGTTTTCCTGCGTTGGAGAAGGACCAGCCTCACCAGGGGAGCTTTCCCCCACTTCAGCAAGGGCTGTTGCCACTTCCTGACGAATCATGTCCCTAATCTCTTCCCTAAGCTCTTGTTGCTCCTGCGAAGTGCACGCCGTCAAACCTAAGCACATCACAACCACTATTAATACCAAAGTCACACTACGCATACGCACCTCCTTCCTAATGTTCGATTTTTCAGTTCTTTTTGCTTTTCTTGTGTATTGAAACTTTAGTTTAGTTCTCTCCTAGGACTTTGTCAAAGTTTAAAATAGGAGTGAATTAGTACGCAGTCTATGTGTTAAACAAATCGTCATTTTGTTCAAAATGATAACAAACCAAGCAACAATTTAAGCAATAGTGACATGCCTGTGTAAATCGTCAGGGTAAATGGGACACATTGAAGACAAATGGAAATGAACAACCCTAAAACCATAATGTGACAGAACGGACTGTCGTCGCCTGTGTGGACAAAGCCGTCTTTAGTGCGATGTCATGCAATTTGATATTCGCAAACGATAGCTACCAGACTATGGGGTTGAGGCAGGCCCGATAGCCAAGTTCTGCGCTAGCTGCTATCCTCTAGCCAGGACAAACTTGACCAGGGTTACTGAACTTACCCCATATCTATTTGGTAGCCGCTGGGTCACGTAAAATTGACAGTGAGCGGGCTTAATTAGTACAATCAGGAGATGCGCCTGAGTCGTACTACCGAAAGTTATGGGATTATATATGGAGACAAGCGCGGAAAAGCAAGGTCCATTACGATTGCTGACCCAGTTGCTGCGATATCGGGAACAAGATGAGCAGGATAGTAGAAACTTTGAGCTTGATGAAGGCATTTCTCAAGAGCTGATACAGGCAGCATACAAGAATGATCCAGTAGGGGAATTCTTGATTGAAAGACTCAGACTGAAGCCTGTTGGATTCTTCGTGCTTGGTATCTTAGTCGTTGCGTCTCTTGAAGGACTAGGGCTTTTACTTTACACTCTCATACCAACCCTGTCCGCATCCGCACTAAGGCAACACCTATTTCAATGGCCCACAATTCTACTCTTCTGGGTGATGGGCCCTTTGCTACTTGCCTTCTACCCATGGATGATTCGTTCAGCCGGGCGTCTATTTGCGGACCTATATCTTGATGGAGTGGTCACGAAAGAAAAGAATAGGCTACCCAAACTCCTGAAGACAGTACGCGATTTCATGAAAGACCAACTGCTCAACAAGCAGTGGATCTACACGGCGTTAGGGATTACCGCGGCGGCTCAGGTTTATTGGGTCACTACAGGTACAATCGGCGACGACTGGGCGAAGATACCCTACATTGGGTCTGATATCTTGCTGTATAATATGCTTAAGATACTACCGTTAGCACTTGGTCTTTACATGCTACTTATGGGTGTGGCTAGGATTATTGTGACGATTCGTGGTTTGTTCAAATTGTTTGGAAACAAAACGAACGAGAAGAATGATATCGAATCCATTCACATACAGCCTTGGCACCCGGACAAGTGTGGGGGTTTGGGAAAGCTCAACAAACATGCAATTCGCATCTCATATTTCATTGCCTTTCTCGGTTTCTGGCTTGCACTTAATGTATATATCTCAGTTTTGAGATTCGATGTCCAGCAATCACTTGCTACCGACACAGGTTTATGGATTGGTGTCGTTGGGTATATCATACTAGCACCTGTTATATTCTTCCTGACTCTGGCTTCTGCGAGGGGTGCTATGCTTCGCTCAAAAACCGAACACTTACACAGGATTTCAGGACAACTTGACACCGCTTATGAAGAGGCTCGGCAATTTGACAAAAACAGTAGTATTAACCTTTCCAAGTCCGTGAAGAATGTGAAGCTGCTCAATGATCTCTACATGTTAACGTCTAAATTTCCCGTTTGGCCGTTTGATTTGGCCACGGTTCGTCGTTTTGCCACTGCATGGGTAGCGCCGTTCTTACCTATCGTGATCTTGTATGCTGTTCAGGGCTTCTTGTCTTCATGAGATTGTTATATTCGTAGAGCATGTTTTCTTTCATATGTAACGAAGCACCGAAAGGTGCAACGAGACAGCAATCCCATCCTTAGTATAGTAACGGAGACGACATCAGTTATTGCCTCTCACAAAGAAAGTCCGATGGTACACGTTACTGTCTTACCAGTAAGGTCATCAGGGCTCCGGCTACAGTTGATATCCACTTATCTATCACGTGAAATGGACATTGTGAAAAGTCACATCTTGGTCTTTAAGTCGTTAAACAACGTGTTAAGATTATCTGCCATTTTATTGATCTCAGAAACGGTACCCTGAAACCCGGTTTGTTTCAGTCTTGGCTGTGGAACTACTTCTACGAGCGACGCAATGAATTTACATTTCCTCTCAAGAGTGGAAAGTAACTGTCTCTCGTCCTCTGGTAACCAATCAAGACCTGCTTCCCCTGCTAAAACCCACCAGGGTGTGATTCTGTCTAATCCAAACATAGTCACTGTAAATCCCTTCACCTATTGTCGATTAAAGCAACTACCGGTAGATGGTCAGAAGCATTGCTAAACGGTACAGATACGCCTTTTACTATCAAGTCCGGTGACACCCAGATATAATCAATACGTCGATAGAGGTTGGCTGAATGGAAGGTATAGGTTGCTGAGGGCTCTGTGTTCGCCAAAGAATCGACAAGTCCAGCTTGATACAGCATCTCTATCTCAGGAGCATCTGGCTCAGCATTAAAGTCTCCCAGAACAACAGTGCGCTCTGCTCTACTCCAGTAATTAATAATTACCGGTGATTGGAGCTGGCGAATATCTGAATCCTCCTTAATATGGTGGTAGTGAGTGGCGATGACCTGTATGCTATTACCATCACCAAGATCAATCACCGCTGATGTAAAACCTCGTGGTATAGGCAAGTCATGTGGGGGGAGGTCATAGCTACTAGCTTCTATGATAGGATAGCGACTGAGTATTGCATTACCCCATAGTGGGTCTGCTGTTGGACCAGAGACATAGGGCATATTAAGCCGCCGAGACAACCAGGTCAGCATATCGAGTCGACCGCTTATTACCCAGCCCCTGGACACTTCTTGCAAGGCAATAATGTCGGGATTGTTCTCTTCAATAACTCGGGCAAGTGCTTCCATGTCCAGATTGCCATCCGTATTAAAGCCGTTATGCAGGTTATAAGTCATTATACGAATCGGGAAACCCTCTCCAGTAACTGTCGGTGGTTCCTGCCAGCTGAGTATACTGACCACGGGCATGACCAGGAGAAGTATTGACAATCCAAATGCCAGCCATACCCCACGACTCACTTCCATCACTTGCTTAACAGCTTTGCATGAGACTAGAGCACAAACTACCACGATTAAAGCAGCGATTGGTTCTATGATGGTGTTACGATAAGGAAGATTGATTTGGTAGACAGCGTAATAACACAGCAAAAAAACTAATAGTAACAACATACCGAAGCCGTTAGCAACGGTAACTTCAAAAGAACCGGCACCAGGAATGCGATTACTAGTACTGATTATCACCAATACTATCAGCAGAGATAGAGATATCTGACCTGCAAGTAACGCCAAGCCTGCCAACCAGGCTTCTTGTGGGTATGGAAACGCTGTAGCGCATATCAAGCCAACTCCGAATATGAGGGTTAGCGGCCATAGGGTTATGTGTTTCTTGCTCAATAGCCACATCGCTATAACTAGAGCTACCAATTGTGTTAGAAGGGTCCAACCAAAAGCAAATGGTAGTGGCCAGTCAGTAAGTGCTGATAACCGGGCTATATTTTGAAAAACCACCAGCTGCAGGAAAAGAAATGGTCCAATGGCTAACCAGGGTAATGATTTCGTACCGGAGTTGCCAGCTACTTCAGTGTCTGTCGAGTTTCTGGTAACCTTGCTGCTGGCTAGAAATAACCATTGAACTAACACCAGTACCAGGATTAGTAGTATCGTCAACCAGTTTGATTGCCAGACGATATCGTAGGTAGAAAAAACACCATGCAAGGCAGTATCCAGTGCCAGTCCGATAAGCAACCCAAGAGCAAAATGACCCGTGGCATTGTCATGATAGAGACGAATTCTATCCAAATAAATTGGTAAAAAAAGAGCAAATAAAGCAGTGCCGAATATCGCCAGCACCAGTTCTACCAGCGGTTCTTGCCAGTGGAACTGCATAATAAATCGTATAAGCCCCAATCCACCAGCAGTAATGAATATAGCCCAGCGATTACCAAGCAAACGCTGTAATCCACCGGATAAAAAAGACAAAGAGAAGATAGCCAATGCAACAGCTACCAGCTGTACCGCGTCCAGCCCGAAGCGGTCACCCAGCAACCAAGTAAGGCTAGGCACTAGCACCCTTAATACCTGAAGACCAAACAAAATTGTTAACGCAGGCACCATGAGTTCTGAGATTAAAGGGTGAGAACCCATCCGATCCGTAATAGTGGTTATAAGGTTTCTTTTCCTGTCTAGCCCGGTTCTGTTATCGACCATTTCCCCTCACTTATTGGTCATTAGCTAGGTGTCAAATTTTGGATTTACTATAGATGCGCGGTCAACCATTCCTCCATGTCTTTGAATACCTGCACTTGGCCCGGTTCGTTGAAAATCTCGTGGTAGAAATCCGTATAGAGTTTCAGGGTCTTATCTTCGGAGCTAACCTTTTGGTATAATAATTTGCTGCCTGACGGGTCTGATAGGCGATCTGCGGTGCCATGCATGATGAGGATAGGTAACTTTATGTGGTGCGCCATTCCGGGCAGTTCTTGCATTGCTGCAATAAGTTCAGCACCTAGCCTGGCGCGTATTTTGCCACGGTAAACGAGAGGGTCATCTACATAGGCATCAACGACTGTTTGGTTCTGGCTTATCGCAGAGGCGTCAATAACGTCAACCCCTATTTTCGGAAGAATTACAGAAAGCAAACGGGCTGCTACTATCTTGGCCGGTGACAGACTAGACCCTGGCCTAAGGGTGGCACCAGAAAGGATAAGTCCATCAAACTCTTGCTGATGACGTGTGGCATAGGCTGTGGCAATTGTACCTCCGACACTGTGACCAACGATGAAAATCCTGACGTACCCGTGCTTATTACGCAGAAGGTTGAGAAACATGTGAAGGTCATTGAGGAAGTACGCAAACCGTTCAACATATCCACGTAATCCATCAGATTTACCATGACCACGGTGATCGAAGCCACAAACGGTGTAGCCCATGGAAACAAAATGATCAGCTAAATTTAGGTAACGACCGCTGTGTTCGGCCAAACCGTGGACAACCAGTAAGATAGCCTTAGGATTACAGGATGGTAGCCAGACCTGATAATAGAGATTGAGGTTCTCATGTCCTTTGAAATGACCTTCAATATGTTCCATATTGCTAATTCTTAGATTATTGTGAAAAGTATATCACGACACTTACAGCATTGCACTCACAAAGAAGCGTGATTCAGCGAGATTGTTGGCATTTGAGTACGGAATCGTCTATTCTCTATACAAAAAGGGAGGTACAACTTAATGCAAGCATATTGCATGAAATGCCGTGTCAAAAAGGAAATGAAAGATACCAAATCTATAACTATGAAGAACGGGAGGCCAGCAACCCAGGGGGTGTGCCCCACGTGTGGCACCAAAATGTTTAGAATAGGGAAGAGCTAAGACTGGCTCTTAAATTAAACAGGATCGAGAGCTAGTTTCCCAATCCTGTTTTTTCCTCTTGGTCTATTCCACTTGGCATTAGCCACCACCATCTCCACTATCATCGTCCACTTGAGTCTCGGCAAGCCTCACCTTTACTGCCTGTGGACGACCTTTGCTGTCCTGACCCATCTCAAACTCCACTTCCTGCCCTTCATTGAGGCTAGTAAATTCCACTCCCTCAATTTCGTTGCGATGGAAGAAGAGGTCTTTTTCCTCCCCTGTCTTGATAAACCCAAAACCTTGTTGCATGATCCGCCTGATTGTGCCCTTTGGCATAGGATTCCCCCCTTCAAATTCACTGGCTAGGCTTTAACATTATTATACCACAAGGTTAAAATGCTATTGGACGTACAGAATATAGTTACAACAATTGAGAGGAATGTGGGAAATAGCACACGATTGGGTTACCTTGTATTGCTGAGTTGGTAGCGAATTTTTTATTCAACTTCCAAGTTCAGCTTAGTAAGACCATGGATATAGACAAAGACTGCTAAACAACTTAAAATGACACTATTAAGTGATGTCCAGGTAGTTCACAAGTCCCAGTATTAATATGGATAGTAAACATGGAAAGGCAGGCGAGAAATGAAAGACAGTGGAGAGCTAATTAAAGATCTTAAAGACAAGGATAGCAGTGTTAGGCGACATACAATAGAAATGCTTGGAATAATAGGCGGTGAAAAAGCGGTAGATGCTCTTATTCTAGTTTTGAAAGATAAGAATAGATTTGTTCGACAGGAAGCAATAGCAGCACTCGGAAAGATAGGAAGTGAAAGGGTAGTGGAACCTCTTACCCATGCTCTAGGAGAGGAAGGGGATGAATTCGTCCAAGACTCAATAAGAAAGGTTTTAGGAAAGTTGAGGAAATAGCCTCAATAGCGATGAGCACTTGCCCGTGTGGCTACTACGATAAATTTTTGAGGATCTAGGCTTGTAAAGACGAGATAATTAACAAAAAGCCAGTTTGTTAGAGAGTCGAGCACTTCAAGCAAGACATCGAGTCGGCCAATCTTCTCGTATGCACTGGGTCAACAGCCACATCACTTAGCTGAGACTGGTCAGACCTTAGCATCCAAGAATAACACAATATCCATGGTTCGTTAAGTCCTCCAGATACAATCGTATCCCACTGTTCACGAGTGGGAACTGGCATTATGGATAAAAAAAGTCTATGATCATAGCATAATTCTGTTTTGTAGCATCCTTTGCTATGAAAGAAGGCAACCATGGTAAAAACAGAGGTCAGTGCTTCCAACCGAAAGAAGGCGAAACCTGATACAGAAGAGGCAACCTCTGTTATGTCTGAGAAAATGCTCATAGCTGAAAAGCCTACAGAGGATAAGGAGGAATACGACTTCCACATCAGGCTCCACGGTAAGAATATAGCCCAGAAACTCAAGGACGCAGCTACGATTGCCCATGGTTTGGGGCTTATACCCAAGGCGACTCTGGCAAACCTGATGAGCCTTTTCATTGACTGGGGGCTGGACCTCCTTAAACAACAATGGCTAGAGAAAGTAGGGCATAGGTAAGGCGCCTCTCTACCATGCAGGAGGTAAAAGTAGCAGTTAACTGCTACTTTTAGGATTATGAGCACTATAAAAGCTACTAAATGGGAAGCGATGCAATTCGTCCGTCGTAAAGAGATAATCGAGGTATCTGACCTCGTAGAGGAATTTGGTTACTCACCGCAGGTTGCTCACAATAAGATTATTCGACTGGAGAAGGCAGGGCTCTTAGAGAAGCTGGGTGTCCGGCGAGGCGCTTTCATACTATCAACAAAAGCTCACAGTAAGCTAGAGTACCATGAAAGAACCGAAAGAAGCGACTGAATCAACAGGTTCCTCAGACTTCTTTCTGCTCACTCCCAACACCTCTGCTCCCTTTAGGTACCATCGTAAGGTGTCGAGAGCAATTAGCACAAGCCCTCATCAGAGGACTAAACTCAAGTTTCAATCAGGCAAGATGAATTGGGATAAATAGAAATCGGAGTATCTCTCTGTATGACTCGTGAGCAATTTCAGGTTCTTTCTGTTGGGGTATTTCCAATCGTGCTTACTGTCGGTATCCTAACAATGCCGGTTGTCTCGGACTATTCAAATCATGTACTGGCAGAACAGAACAAGCAGCCAGTCAAACAGCACGGTGGTTCTGGGGCCATATGATCAGTAGCATCGCCTTTGGACTTGCGATCCTCGCATCATGTTTCATCGCTGACTGTCTGTCTAAGAAAGGAGAGATTCGAGGCTTCGTGGGCTTGCCATTGGTGGCTGTTGGAGCCACTCTATATGCTGCTGGTCTGGGAGCAGATGGCATCGGTCCGCTGGCAACTGTCACTGGTGGCAGCCAAGTAAGAATCTTCTTCGATGGCAGTGGTATCATGGTAAGTGGAGTCTTCATCGCTGCCTCAATAACCTTCGGTCTAGATTATTGAAGGGTATTACTGGTACATCCGTGCTTGTCACCGCTGTAGTCTTCGTTGCCGCTGCGGGAATTCCCTCCGGATGGGAACTGTACGTGATAGCAGTTGCGACGCTAGTTGTATACCTACCGATAGCCAATACACACTGGCATGGATCAATACAACGGTAACATTTCCTTGTTCTGTTACTTAGTAAGACATCCTACTGATTTTGTCCGGTTTATGAATGGAGAACAATCTGAAGCTTTGTACAACACTTCTGGATTACTTTCACTACAGGGAAAATCCTTCTATTCTGCTTACCTTGGCTTCACAGATTGGTATGGTTAGAGAAAGTGGGTTACCGGTAAAGACCCCTGGTTGAGCGCTAATAAGACATTATTTCCACCAGGGCATTATCTTCTTCTTTGCCGACATTTTGCCGACAAACTGTTTAGCACCATTCATCACAGGGTAGCACAGCCAGATACAACAGCCGGTTTCGCCTTGAGCAGGACAGCACGAAATCGTATCTAAGGGGACTAGGTGGCACAACCACTGACGCTTTTCGAGGGCGAATCCCTTCTCGAAATTTTCCTCTTTTGACCTTCTACTCCCTTGACAACTTGCTAGGCAGGTCGCTATTTTGCTAACATTTTGCTAACATACTGGTTAGCACACCCTAGCACAGGGTGACACAGCCAGATACAAATCTCCCCAATGCTGTCAACAGAATGGCACAAAATCGTATCTGAGGACACAGGGTAAGACACCCAGCCTGTAAATGGGGTTCAGGTGGTCGCCGGTTCGAATCCGGCCGCCCCGACCACACGAACAAATTGAGAACGTCTGAAAGGCGGGCAAAGCCTTTATTCTTGACGGCTGGTGGAGTGGAAAGATAATAAATTGAGGGGGAGCAAGTTGTAGCTCCCCCTTGTTAGTTTAATGTGGTTTTGACTAATTGATGTTGTTGAATCGTGGGTGCTGTAGTATGCTTAGTTATAACGGTTTGTGAAAGGATGCATGCTATGAAAAAACTTGTGTATGTTGCTGGGCCACTTTTTTCGCAAGCAGAGAGGGAGTTTCTTGAGAGAATAGTTGATATACTTGCTCGTACTAGCGGGCTTAATGCTCGTGATGATTTTTTTATCCCGCACCGTGATGGGGGAGAGTTAGGCAAAGGACCAGCACGATCACATATTTTCAGCCTTGATCTGAATAGTGTGAATAATGCTGATGTTGTCGTGGCTCTACTAGATGGGCAGGATGTTGATAGCGGTACTTGTATAGAACTAGGATATGCGTATGCCAGGAATAAGAAAATATTCGGTATTCTTACTGACTTTAGGTCCTATTGCACAAAAGATCGTGAGCCACACCGTCCAAATTTGATGGTTTGGGGGGTATGTGAAGAAGGAAATACTTTATTCCATCATTTAGAAGAGCTGGCATCAGCTTTTTCTGAACATGTCGGGAAGTGCTACAAAACGAAGGTTTCTGCCCAAAAGAGATAGAGGTGTATTAGCCTCTCGCCTCAAGGGGGGTAAAGATGAGAATGGATGCAGAATATAAAAAACTTGTAGAAAAGTTTGAAAAACCTTATTCTGAATTTGCTAAAAAAAGTACTAAGTGTTTAGGAAGGAAGCATTTTTTGGAAGAAGATGCTTTTCGCGCTCCCTTTGAAAGGGATTGCCATAGAATACTTCATTCTCTACCTTTCAGGCGACTGAAGCACAAAACCCAAGTTTTCTTTGCTCCAAAAGATGATCATATTTGTACTAGAATGGAACACTCTCTTCATGTTGCATCAATATCGTCTACTCTCTGTAAACGATTGAAATTGAATTGTGTATTGGCTGAGGCTATAGCTCTAGCACATGATTTAGGTCACCCGCCTTTTGGTCATCTCGGTGAAAAAGCCATGAGCATAGTGCACAAAGAATTCAATAAGGAGCATGCAACCGACCCCCTGTCGGATTTCATGCATGAAGCACAGAGCCTGCGTGTTATTGATTATTTCAAAAATAGTTTACATGAAGAACCTTTGAACTTGACTTTAGAGGTTAGGGATGGCGTAGTCTGCCATTGGGGTGAGCCGAATGAACCGACATTAAAACCGGAATACGATAAAAACATAAAGTTAGTAGAGCCAGAGGCGGCTCGGTGTGGAAAACCTGCAACCTTAGAAGGGTGCGTTGTTAGGATGGCGGATAGTATATCTTACCTTGGTCGCGATTTCGAAGATGCTTGTATGGCTGGATTAATCGCCCAGACAGATTTACCACCTGATATTCTAGGTGTTTTGGGAGACACTAATAGTAAGATAATTGGTGCTTTAATAAACGACCTTATTGATAATAGTAGGGATAAAGGTTATTTAAAGTACTCTGATAGAATATACCGTGCTCTAGTGCGCATGAAGAAATTTAATTACTCGAAAATATACGGGAGTAAAGAGCTGATCGGACAAGAGGAACGAATATTCTTGATCTTAAATGAATTATTTTGCTACTTCATAAAGCTTCTAAACGACGACGAATTGTTTGAAGCGAAAGCCAATAATCATGATTACTATTGCAGAGTTTTTGCTGTTTTCTTGAAAGATATGAAGTACCCGAAGGAAGCTAATCAGGGGCAAATAGCAAGCGATTTTGTCACTGGTATGACGGATAATTTTGCGATGAATTGCTTTGAAGACTTGTTTACCATTCAACGGGTTATTTAATCGTTATAGCTCTATATTCTGGTAGCCCAAACCAGATTCGAAACAACATCTATTGAGAGTGTGGTATTGACCGGATAGTAATCAAAGAAGTATTATATAATTTGAAAGGAGGCAAGCGACCTCCGCCTTTTTCACGAGCTACATGGGGTTCAGGTGGTCGCCGGTTCGCCAAGCTTTCCTAATCCTATGACAAGATTCCCGAGCCAGATATAATACCCAGTATTCCTGCGCCAATGATAACCGCTAGAGAGAGTCTTCGAAAGAACCGTGGGTCGATTCTGCGAAAGGTCACCAATCCTATACCGGTGCCAATAAGCACTGCTGGCACCAGAGAAGCTGTGAATATAAGTATTTGTGTACTCATAAAGCCCGATGCAGAAAGGCCTATTAGTGAGCAAACGCCGATGAACAGGAAATATGCGGCCAGACTGGCGTGAATTATTTGCTTGCCCCAATTCTGGTTGTGCATGAACAAAACCACCGGCGGACCGCTTAGACTTGTCGAAGTATTCAGGAAACCACTCAAGAAACCAGAAATGCTGCAAGCCACCGTCTCCCTTGCGAAGACCCTGGTGAAACCTAAAGCCAGAGGTATGGCAAAAACAATAGTGATGCCACCGACAAGCACCTTTAGCGTTGAGGGTGTAATAATTGTAATTATCCAGATGCCGAGGGGAATCCCCAAGAGGCTACTAACTGCCATGGGGGCAATCCCTTTAAGGTTCACATTTCTATAATTAGAGCGCAGGATCATGATACTACCGAACGCTCCCAGGAGCAGGTTAATAGCCACTATGGACTTAGAATTCAGAATCAAGAGCAGGATTGGAGCCAAGAATAGAGCAAAGCCGAACCCTGATACTCCTCTAATGAAAGCGGCAAATATAACTGCACAAAATGACAGAACCCAGGATACACTGAAAACATCTAGACTTTGCATAATGTTCGGTCACAGTCAACATAAGGAATAATCATATCACAAAATGTGACTATACCATGAAGCGTCAAATGACACGAATTACGTAATCAGGGCATACGGCAGCGCAGTATCCGCAAAGAATACATCTGGACTGGCCGACTACAGCCTTTCCGTCTACCAAGCTGAGTGCCCCCTGGTCACACTCATCGATGCAGAGGCCACATCCCATACACGAATGATATATTTTCAGGCGCCTCTGCACACCACAAGTCCAGCCAGGGCTATGCTATCAGACAGAGCAAAGCAGCTTATACAGAAAAATCAGTATCCACTCGGGTCATAACTTCAATGAATGCCGGCTGTCCTGCAGCTAGTCTTTCTTCCGCCCTCTTGATTGCCGGAATGATGTCTCCCGGCTGCTCAATCCTCTCCGCATGTAAACCGAGTGCCTCAGCAACCTTGGCATAGTCACCACCGACACGGTCGATATTGTAACGCTCGGCTGCCACCGGCATCATACGGTCATAGCCACCAAATCTGGAGTTATTAAGGACAATACTCAGTATGGGTATCTGCTCTCTCACTGCTGTCTCAAAATCAAACCCTGCCATACCAATACTGGCATCACCCATGATATTGACTACCATCTTGTCTGGATGGGCTAGCTTGGCTCCCATAGCGAAGCCCAGCGAGCCGCCCAGTGTAGTCGTTTTGCCCCAGCCAATATAGCCTCCGGGTGTAGTCGTTTCATAGAAGGGAACGGACTGGTCCCTGGGTCCCCCCGATTCAGGAGTAACGATTGTTTTTTTCTTATTTACTGTTTTGCTCAGGTCCCAGATTACTCGGTAGGGATTAATGGGAATCTCATCAGAAGTGAGCTTTGGCATCCATTTCTGCAGCCACTCCTTTTTCACCGCTTTAACCTCTTTGGCTACAGCAGTATTATCTTTTTTACCCGCCGCGCCAATCTGCTTCTTCACCTCATCAATAAGCTGCTGCAGAACCAGCCGAGCATCTCCAATGATGGCCTCAGCTACCGGGTAGTCCTTGCCGATATCAATCTCATCTATGGTTGATTGGATGACAGTCTTGCCATCAGGGATATTAGTGGTAAAGATTTCCCTTGTGCAGCTAGAACCGATGCCAAAAACCAGGTCAGCCTTGTCAAGGAAGTGAATCACCATCTTAGGACGTGTTCTGCCACCGGCGCCAAGAGATAATGGATGATTCTCAGGGAAGGCACTCTTACCTTGCATTGTAGTAAAAACCGGAATCTGGAGTAGCTCAGCAAACTCGCGTAGTTCATCCCAGGAACCAGCGTAAAGAACACCGTTTCCGGCGCGAATGACAGGATTCTTGGCTGCTATCAAGGCTTTAACGACTCGCTTGACGTCGCCGGGATCTCCGGATG
>SDBU01006915.1_pt1 | contig 13235 bp, 11 predicted proteins | sample 2277071 | NCBI WGS metagenome assembly SDBU01 (sample SAMN10397929, study PRJNA504765) | marine sediment metagenome | isolation source: marine sediment core GS08_GC12, 126 cmbsf | place: Arctic Ocean: Gakkel Ridge, Loki's castle | collected 2008 | reverse complement strand
AGCGCCAGCAGCAATTATTGCCGGCAGCAATCACTTCGAGGTGGCTATAGCCGTAGCTACCACCCTTTTCGGTGTAACCTCAGGGGCAGCCTTGGCTACAGTGGTTGGGCTTCTGACTGAGGTTCCGTTTATGCTCATTCTGGTACAGCTATGCAAGGCTACCAAGGGCACATTTCATAGGAAGCTGTAAACTAGTGATGCAACACACTTTCGCGGGAAAGAGTTTTAAAAAGGGGATTAGACTATCGTAGCCTAGCCCCGATAGATATAGAGGGGTTGGTTATCGGTTATGAGCCTTGCTGACTTGGATAGCTCATCTCTTAGGTGCTTGGGCAAAAAAAACATCCCTTGGTGGGTTAGCCCATCATAGAATCTCAAGCCCTTAAGTTGCCGGGCTGAAAGCCTATTGTCTATCTCAGCAACCGAAAGTAGAACCGGGTTAAGATTTAATGACGCCAGGCAAAACCCCCACGGACCACCAAAGCAGGGAACATCTACCTGATAAGGGTAAACTATAGGAAAAACGCTTTTCAGCGTGTTATTGACTGCGCTGAAGTTTAATAACTCAGTTAAGGCTGCCGACCCGGCTTGAACACAAATAATCCCGTTACCGGCAAGCCGCTCTCGGACTAGCTGATAAAATTCCTGGGTATAGAGTAAATAAGCTGGACCCTCCTCTATAGGGTCGGGTAAATCAATGATAACTATGTCAAATGCTTCCCCACATTTAGCCAGGTAATCCCTGGCATCAACATGATATAGTTCGGTTCGTTTATCTTCAAAAGAGCCCTGGCTATGGTCAGGCAGGTATTTTTTGCAGATAGCTATCACCTCTTCATCAATGTCAACCATCACTGCTCTTTTTACTGTATTATGAGACAATACCTCCCTTAAGGTGGCGCCTTCACCGCCCCCGGCGATAAATACCGTCTCCGGGCAGGGATGGGTTATCATTGACGGCTGAACCAAAGCCTCGTGATAGACGAACTCATCAACCTCACTGGATTGAATCTTGCCATCCAGCACCAAGCATTTGCCGAAAGCACCACTACGAATGACTTCGGCAGATTGGAACTTTGTCTGCCCAGTATACAGCACCTCTTCGATGCTGTGCAGTTGAATTAAATTTCGGCTTACTCTATCGTAAAACCATTTATCAGGGTCTGTATCCATAACCTTTATCCCGAACCACTCTACTCAGTATCTAAAATCCCTCGTTGTATCTCGATTAGAGAGTGGTTTTTGGCGCCGAGCTTCCTTATAAGCATCGCGGCTGCTTTCCCCGGCTGGACAGAATCGCCACAGGTAAAGATGTCAGCGGCAACATAACCATATTCCGGCCAGGTATGAATGAATAGATGAGACTCAGCAATCACCACCACCCCGCTTACCCCCTGAGGACTAAACTGGTGAAAGGATTCCCCCAACACCGTAGCCCCAGCCTCAACTGCCGCCGCCAGCAGAGTACCTCTGAGAAAAGCTACGTCATTTAACACCTCCTTATCGCAGTCCTTCAGCTCCAAAAGTAAATGTTTTCCTAGTGCATTCAATCACCTGCCCTCCTTAGAAGATTTTCTTAATGCCCGGTCTCTAAGCCAAACCAGACACAAGCCAGATTGTATAACAATATCCCTGCTTTTATCAATACCTGAAGAGGTAATAAGTGGGGAACTATAGAAAGTGTAACACAAAATGGCGTGGGAAACACGAAAAATAGTTTCTAAACCCATGGACATGCGGCAGGTAGTTACGATTTTGGTTACGCAATAGAGTATTGACGCAACCACGCAATTGCGCTATACTTGTCAAAAGGAGAGGAGCTATGCCTGTTATCTGTATCGCCAACCAGAAGGGTGGAGTCGGTAAGACAACCACGGCCGCCGCTCTAGCTCAAGGTCTAAGTGAATACGAAAAACGGGTATTACTTATTGACTGGGACCCACAGGCTAGTCTTACCATTACGCTGGGCTTCAGTCCTGAAACCCTCAAGCCCACGGGGTATGACGTTCTGGCCAGCATTATCCAGAATAACGGAAGTACCTCAATCCATGATGTTATTGTCAAAACGAAGAGTCCGAATATCGACCTTGTCCCAGCTAACATAGAGCTATCACAGGCCCAGCTTGACCTGGTGGGGGCATTCACCAGGGAACTGATGTTAAGAGAGATGATTCAGCCGGTACGCCAGTCCTATGACTATATACTGATAGATTGTCTACCCAGCCTCGGGCTGCTGACTATCAATGCCCTGTCCGCAGCCGACGAGATAATCATACCCCTGCAAGCCGACTTCTTAGCCATGAAAGGGCTTACCCTCCTGTTGAGTACGACCATTCGGGTAAAGGATAGGATTAACCCGGCTCTGGAGATTGCAGGCATATTGTTTACCATGACAAACTCCCACACCTTACACTGCAAAGAGGTTATAGAAGTTACCAAGAGAGCCTTTGGTGACAGGATAAGAGTCTTCGATACACTTATCCCCAGTACCGTCCGTTTCAAGGAAGCCCCGGCCGCCGGGGAGTCCATCCTGACCTACGCCCCCAATTCCGCCGGGGCGAATGCCTATAGAGCGTTTATAAAAGAGGTGATGAAATGAAGAGAGCTCAGGTAACCGAGGAAGCCGCCTACGGGACCGCATTGGACCGTCTCATCAGCACTGATAAGCCGGTACCGAGACCTCCCCGGAGGGAACCGAACGAGCAGGCTAAGGTCGCTATGATTAAGCTATCCGTATTTCTAAACCAGGAAGAAGATGCCTACCTGGAAACCCTGGCTTCAACAGCAAAGTTCAGCGGTGGGAAAAAGCTCAGTAAGACGAAACTCATCGAGGCAATGGTCCGAGCTTTCAGCACCACCAAGCTGGACGTCCGGGGAGTCAAGACCGATGAAGAACTCTTCGAGAGAGTAACTGCGCAATTACGGTAATGAGTAATTACGTAGGTTCATGCTCATTTAATATACAGTGCCCACCTTCCCCTACCTATTTTGCCAGTCCAGCTAGCACCTGGAATGGCCTCAAGAGCGCACAAAATCGCTTTCTGGCGCTTTTATTATGATGGGCGGCGGGTTAGGTTGGGGGGTGGGGGGGTGAGGCGACCAAAACGTTAAAGGGGTGGCCACAACATGAATTACGGAGGATTATAATCCCAGGGCTTCAGATACAGCCTGAAGGTCAAAATGCTGCTCCATAATTTCAGTGAGCTTCGGCAACTTCTGCTCCTGGTGAAATCTGGCTTTGCCCAGAGCATCTTCAATACCCGCCACTATGGCCGTAGTATCGCTCCTGGCTAGAATAATGGGAACTTTTTTAACCTCTGCCCTGGAGAGAACAGTCGGCATCGGCGCCGTATCACCGCTGAGAACAAGGCACCTGGTCGAGGTCTCCAGAGCCGCCAGTTGCATATCCGGACGTTCACCTCTGACTACTACCACCTTATTAGCCTGGCGACCAAAGTATTCTGGGCCAGGGTCAACACCCATTGCCCCCAGCATAAAGTTTTCCGCCAATTCTGCCGATTTCTCAGCGCAGCTTAATATTTCTCCTTGAATATGCTCAGCCAGCTCACCTATAGTTAGAGTAAATAGAACCCTATCCTCAGGCAGAACCCCTAAGATATTTACCCCCGCTTCACCAAACTGAACAGACATCTCGACAGACACATGTTCTGCCTGACTTCTCGGCACCTTATTTAATACCACACCCAGTAAATATCCCCCAAAATCCTTATACCTGGTAACCTCTGCCTTGAGTAACTTATCAGTATAGCTCTCCACAATAATCACCCTGGCCTCCAGCGCCTCTACTATGCTCCGGTCATATACGCCCTCTACAATAACCACATCTTTACCTGGAGAAACCCTGGCATAGGCTTCCTTAATCCCAGCGGTCGGATGGCTCTCATCGCTAATATTCGGGCAGAGAAAATCTACAGGCTCCTCCAAAGCAAAAAGGTGTTTAATGAATGCGGCATCGCTGTCAACGCCCTCTATATCTTTAGCGATAATCGGTTTGAAAAAACCTACTTTTTTGCCCTTACCCAGCCAATGCTTACCCAATCCGGCACAAACTGTGGTTTTCCCGGCACCCTTCTCTAGGGAGGTTACATATAAAGCGACCAAGCCACACCTCCGAAAATCTAAAAAGCTAGCCTATTATAACCCCTGGAATGTTATTGGTAAAGGATACTTCCCGGCTCTATACCGAATGTTAGTGGAAAATGATAAGGTGGTAAGGACTCCGGGACAGAAAAGAAGATGAAGGAGTTCTTACCACCAATGGCTAAGAGCTGTCGCGTAGCTGACAAACAAGGAACTCACCAGCGCTTCTTAATTGGAATATAGGGGTAAATATACCCCCGCTCTTATAATGGAGTATCTTTGAAAGAGTCCACCGGTAAGCAAAAGCACGCTGCTTACCCCGGCCAAGATGGTAAGAACCAGCATATCACTCACGACCAGGCTGTAAGCCAGCAAACCGAGAGGTACCAACAGCCCTAGTATGCTCGCCCCACCGATGAACAACGGAGTCTTTAGCAGATGAACAGACTCTGCGGATGAGGCACCCGAGTGGCGGGCTATCTCCAGGTAACTTCCCAAGGCTAGCAAGTGCAGCAAAATAAGCCCAATCCCGGCCGCTCCCAGTTGATGAAAGCCAGCCACCCCCAGAGTTGTCTCATAGAAAAGGGCTACCACCAGAATGACAGCTATTCCGGCATACAAGCCGGACAGAAAGAAGAGCACGGGTAAAATGGGTGTGTTCCAAAAGGGAATACCTTTTACTACCCCGAAAAGGAAACCTGTGTAGATGACCACCAGGACTGAGAACAAAGCAGCCACTATCCCGATACCCCACCCCAAGGCCACCGCATTGCTCCAGGGAAGCCAGGCGAAGGCTTTAAAGGCGGGCAGCGAATATGCCAGGCCGAAAATGATGAAGACTGTCAGGAGCCATGTCCCCCTTGACAGCCACGATGATGGATTGAAATTGAAAAAGAGCTTGTGAAGTCTGGTTTTAGAACCAAGCTCGGCCACCAGGAATAAAGTACCGACCAATACCAGTACAGGACCTAAAATGGCACCTATCCTGGCTACCGGTCCGTATTTACCCAAAAGGTCTAGAATAAAGCTGATTAAGAAGACTCCCCCACCCGTAGCTGCCAGAAACAGGTCAGCACTTACCAACCAGCCAAAAGTCGTCTGCCTTTCCCGAGTCGCCATGATTATTTCCTCCTAAGGTGATAGATAGTAGACCGAGGGCTCGGTTCCCAGCTCTTTTAGAAGCGGGGAGCCGTGTTTAGATATTACCAACCGGGAAACTTCACTCTGAGAGTCATCCAGGTCGCCGAAGTACCTGGCTTTCATCGGACAGACCACAACACAGGCCGGCTCTTCCCCCTTTTCCACTCTATGCACGCAAAGAGTGCACTTCTCCGTCACACCTGGCTGATGTTGCTGGTAGCCGAGCTTCTCCCCGGGACCAGGCTCGGCCGCAAAGTACCCGCTACCTTCCTTGTTGTGGTAGCGTGCCCGGTAAGGGCAAGCCACGATGCAATAGTTGCATCCCACACACTTGTCGTAATCCACCAGGACTACGCCATTTTCCCCTTGGTAGCAGGCCCCCGTGGGGCAGACCTCAACACAAGGGGCATCCTCGCAGTGCATACATAATCTAGGGAGGTAAAACATGCTCACGTTAGGATGCTCGCCCTGAGCAGTATCCATCTGTTGACCCCCCACAGTGTCCACCTGTGCCCAAGAGCCCTGGGTAATCCCATTCTCCATCTTGCAGGCCATGGTGCAATAGTGGCAACCAATACATCTTCCCGGGTCAATCACCATACCGTATCGTGTCGACATTTTCGCCTCCTAGGCTCTCTTTACTTCAACCAGGACGTCATTCATGGCCATATTCGGTTCGTAGGATGCGTTTTGAACAGGATTGACTGCATCGTGTGTCAGGTAATTGAGCCCCCCTTCGGCGTAGTCTCTGAACCACCATCCCTCGGAGGTCCGTACCACACCCGCTCTGAGACCATCATTAAGTTTGACCTTGAGCTTCATCCGGCCTCTATCGTTGAACACGACCACCATGTCACCGTCTCTAATATTCCGTTTCCGGGCATCAGCCGGGTTTATCGTCAGCAAAGGCTCGGGCTTTATCTCCGATATCGAGGGCACATTTCTAAACATCGAGTGGGAACTGAACCGGCTATGGTATGAGATAAGTACCAGTGGATATTTCTTGGCCAAGGGTGTGCGGGCACTTTCCAGAGGCTCCTTATAGACGGGCAACGCTTCCCCGAACTCTCCCAGGCGCTCCACATAGAACTCAATCCTTCCCGAGGGGGTGCGGAACCGCCCCATCCCAGATTTAACTCGCCTGACCTTAAATGGCCCCTCCTTGAGACTCTGGACAGAGATGCCTTCTACCGAAGGGTGCCCGGAGGCAAGCAGCAGCTCGACAAACTCCTCATCAGTCTTATCGAAGTACTTCTCAAAGCCCAGCTTCTTGCCCACTTCGCATACGATGCTCATGTCTGATTTTGACTCATAGAGAGGCTCCACTACTGCTTGTTGTAGCTGTAAATAGGGCTGGTAAGCAGGGCGGTTATTGACCACATCCCAGTGCTCCAGGAAGGTACAGACCGGGAGCACTATGTCAGCATATTCTGCCGTGGACGTCATAAACATATCGGCGACAACTATGAACTCCAGCTTTGGGATAAGCTCTCCCAAAATCTTGTTTGTGTTGGCGCACTGATTGACAAAATTTTCGAAAGCAATCCACACTGCCTTGATGGGATAGGGTTTACCTTCAGTGATAGCGTTATACATGTTAAGTATACCCATACGCGTGTAGCCGGGTTTAGCCATACCGGGGTTTAGAAATTCACCCCAGTTCAGGGTAAAGTCGTAATAATGGGGGTCACCAGGGGGTGGAGTATAGCCCATTATGGCGGCCAGAGTGGCTATGACGCGGTACAGGGTATCACCATGATAGTGACGGCCTACCCCGTTGTTAAAGTGGATTGAGGCAGGCTTGCAGGTACCATAGGCCATACCAAGCCCGCGGATGGTCTCGGCAGGAACCTCCGTTATTTCCGAAGCTACCTCAGGAGTATACTGGTCGGCCAGCTCAGTCAGGAGCTGGAAGGCCGGTTTACAGCCTAGCCCATTAGCCGTATAGTTTCCTGTCAGTGAAGCGGCTGTGCCCGCAGTATCGGCCGTCTTGGCCTGACCTGTCTCTGCATCCCAGACCATGTAGCTATCTGAACCTCCTGAAAGGACATCTTTTTCTCTCAGGAATAACCCGTTATCATCGCGTACCAGGAAAGGCCCATTGGTGTACTTTCTGATATAGTCCTCATCGTGAAGCCCTTGATGCAAGATAACATTTATCATGGCGAGAGCCATGGCTGTATCCGTGCCTGGCCTGATGCTAATGTACTCGTCGGCTTTGGCGGCGGTTGGGGTGAACATGGGGTCGATAACCACCAGCCTGGCTCCCTGGTCCTTGCCATCAATGAACCAGCGCATCGAGTCAAAGGGTCTGGTCTCGGCGGCATTGTACCCCCAAGCTATGTTCAGCCTGGTGTTGGCAAATCCCCCGGTATAGGGGTAAAGCTGGTGATGACCAACCGTAACCTCGCCAGCACACGGGATGGCAGCATCTCCGTACCCCCAACAACTGACCCTGGTACCCTGAAACAAACTGGCCAGCCTGAGATAGGCGCCAAATTTCATGTTGCCGCCCCCGGGTCCCCCCAGAATCCAGCCTACCGACTTGGAGCCATACTTGTCTGCCACCTCTTTTAATTTAGCCGCTACTATATCGAGAGCCTCATCCCAGGACACCCGCTCCCACTTCCCCTCTCCCCTCTCTCCGACACGCCTTAGCGGATACTGGAGCCGGTCTGGGTGGTATAAAAGCTCAGTATACGACAACCCTTTAAGGCAAATACGCTTAAACTCCGGCTCGGGAAAGTCAGCCGGCTCAAGCTTGGTCACCCTGCCCTGCTTGACATGAGCCAGGATTCCACAGGAATTAGCCGGACAGTGACCCGGGCATGCAGTTCGAACCAGCTTCTCTTCACTTTCGTTCATTCTTCTCTCCCTCAGCAAATAGACTTTCAAGCCCTGATTTTATCGCCGACTCGATTCTTCCTTGGAAAACCTGGGTAGCATGGCTAAGAGCCGACATTGGTACGGGAGTTTCATGGAGGGTCCCCTACGGAACCTCCCTGAAACCGTAGTATAGCATCCCCCCAAAAAAGCTGTCAAGATACCTGGTTTGACACACTGTGTTTCTATGTGAAAGAATATATACCATCCCGAGATTATGGAGATAATTAAGGAAGGGAAATAGCGTGCCAGAAAAGATAGTCATGTCAGGTTGTGCTCAGGATTGTGGTGGTAGGTGCGTGCTTAAGTATCACGTCAAAGACGGCGTGATAGTCAGGATTGAAACCGATGACGGGGAGGAGCCCCAGCTGAGGGCTTGTGTGCGCGGCCGAGCCTACAGGCAGAAAGTGTATGCTCCCGAACGCCTGCTTTACCCTATGAAGAGGGTAGGGGCTCGCGGTGAGGGTAAATTTGAGCGAATTTCCTGGGACGAAGCTCTGGATAAGGTTAGTTCAGAGCTGAAAAGGGTAAAGAGTACCTACGGGTCCCCAGCTATTTACTACATCGGTTCGTCAGGGAGTGGGCACACCGTCCTTAATCACCAAGCCGTCGTCGCCAGACTGCTCAACCTCTTCGGCGGCTACACCAGACCCTGGGGCGGTGCCTCAGCCGAAGGCGCAGTCTTCGCCAACCGGACTACCTTTGGCACTCTGGTTACGGGGCATAATCGGGATGACCATCTCAACTCCAAACTCATTATCCTCTGGGCCTGGAATTCTATGGAAACTATCCAGAGCACCCTAACCAACTACTATCTAGTACAAGCCAAGGAGAAGGGTATAAAGTTCGTTTGCGTCGACCCCCGATTCACAGACACCTGTGCCCTTCTAGCTGACCAATGGATTCCTATTCGACCTGGCACTGATGTGGCTATGCTGGTAGCAATGGCTTATGTAATCATAGAGGCAGACCTTCATGACAAGAAATTCCTGGCACGATATACCGTGGGTTTTGATAAGTTCAAAGACTATGTGGTAGGGGTAGAAGACGGGGTGCCCAAGACCCCGGAGTGGGCTGAGGCGATAACCGGGGTATCAGCCGAGGTCATCCGAAACTTAGCTATAGAATACGCCACCACCAAACCAGCCGCCTTAATCCCCAGCTATGGTCCAGGGCGCGCTGCCTATGGCGAGCAATATCACCGAGCCACCGCTACCCTGGCCGTCTTGACGGGCAATATAGGAATTCACGGGGGTAACCCGGCTGGCTTTGAAAGGGCTCCAGCGGGCTCAATGATGGGACCCAACATTCCTGCCGGCACTAACCCCGTGATAGCCAAGCATCCCCTGGTAAAGGACAATCTTATGAGGGGGATTCCCCGACCTGGCACCATCTCAACAGCGAAATCCTGGGATGGCATCCTCAGGGGTAAGAAGGGGGGCTATCCGGCTGACATTAAACTGCTCTACACGGCCTTCTCCAACCCCCTCAACTACCTCCCTAATATCAATAAAGGAGTTGAAGCCTTGAAGAGGCTGGAGTTTATCGTGGTCCAGGATATAGCGATGACAGCTACGGCTAAGTTTGCCGATATACTCCTGCCGGCCAGCACCAATGTGGAGAGAAACGATATCGCCAGACCCTGGCTCTCTGGACCCTATTATATCTACCATAACAAGGTTATCGAGCCCCTGGGTGAATCCAAAACCGATTTCGAGATATGCTGTGAATTAGCCAAAAAACTGGGAGTCAAGGATTTCAGCGATAAGAATGAAGATGAGTGGCTGAGGGAGATTGTAAGGACCTCGGCAGACCTATCCAGTGCCATCCCCGACTATGACGAATTCAAAGCCCGGGGCTATCACAAGATGAAGTTCAAGGAGCCGCTTATCGCCTTCAAAAAGCAAATTGAAGACCCGGAAAACAATCCCTTCCCCACTCCTTCCGGCAAAATAGAAATCTTTTCCCAAAGGCTAGCTGATATGAATAACCCCCAACTCCCCCCTATCCCCAAGTACATAGAAGCCTGGGAAGGCCCCAATGACCCCCTGGCTAAGAAATATCCCCTGCAGCTCGTTACTCCCCACTTACTGCGCCGGGCCCATTCAATCATGGATAATCTCCCCTGGCTAAGAGAAACCGAGCCTCAGGTAATCTGGATAAATACCACTGACGCCGAAGCTCGCCACCTCCGTGGCGGGGATACCGTCAGGGTATTTAATGACCGGGGGGTCACGGTTCTTCCAGCCAAGGTCACCCAGAGGATAATGCCTGGAGTTGTCTGCATCTATGAGGGTGCAGGGTATAGCCCTGATGAGAAAGGGGTAGACCGAGCTGGAAGCCCTAATGTGCTAACCAGGGACGAATCCACACCGGGTGGAGCCTTCCCCTGCAACACAGCATTGGTTCAAGTTCAAAAGGACTAGAGAAAGGAGCCGGCAATGCAACTAGGGTTTTATTTTGCCCAGACACGATGCTCAGGTTGTTATGCCTGCGCAGTAGCCTGCAAGGACTGGCACGATGTGCCAGCGGGGCCAGCAAAGTGGATGAGGGTGCTTTCCAGCGAGGGAGGGAAATTTCCGGAGCTCTTTGTAAGCCACCTGGCGATACCTTGCTATCACTGTATAGAACCCACCTGTGTCTCCGCCTGCCCGGTCAACGCCATTTCCAAACGGGAACTGGATGGAATAGTAGTGGTTGACAGGGAGGCGTGTCTAGGCAAGGACAATTGCGATATGTGTCTCCAGGCCTGCCCCTATGACGCCCCCCAGTTTGGAGCTGAGGAGAATGCCAAGATGCAAAAATGCGACCTCTGCCTGGACAGGTGGGCTGAGAGTAAGAAACCCATCTGCATTGATGCCTGTCCCCTGAGAGCCCTGGATGCCGGCCCCCTGGATGAGCTTAAAGCCAAGTATGGGGATATTAAGGAAGCGGAGGGATTTACCTACTCGACAGAAGCCAGCCCATCCATTGTCTCCAAGCCTCAACCCCACAAAACCGGGGCCTAGCTAATATGGCTATTATGTTCAACGATAGGAAATGAATGTTTTTGTTGATGCCTACCTTGAAAATATTGCCATGACTTGCTTAAATATGGTATAATATATGTTAAATAAAAGTTAAAAGGTATAAGATTTGAACCTTTAAGTTAGTCCGGAGAGGCTGGCAAGGGGATATAAGGGAAACCAAGCGGTAAGACCTCTTGTCAGCCAGGGCAAGAGGTTTTTTAATGGCTAAAAAAATCGTAATGACCCCAGAGGATATCAGGCGAACTCTGGCTCGCATTGCCCACGAAATTATAGAGCGAAATAAGAATATTGACCACTTAATACTGGTTGGTGTGCACACTCGCGGTGTGCCCCTGGCCAGGCGGCTAGCCACCAACATAGAAGACTTCGAGGAATCCAAAATACCTGTTGGCGCTCTAGACATCAGCCTCCATAGAGACGACCTTTCCTCGCTAGAAGTGCAACCCATTGTCAAAGGCACTGACATTCATACCAGTATTGATGGCAAATCCGTAGTGCTGGTTGATGATGTCCTATATACAGGGCGCAGCACCCGGGCGGCCATGGACGCCCTCATTGACCTGGGGCGACCCCGGTCAATTCAATTGGCCGTGCTTATCGACCGCGGTCACCGTGAACTACCTATCCGGGCTGACTATGTCGGTAAGAACATACCCAGCGCCAGACATGAAGAGATACAGGTTCGACTGGTAGAGACTGACGGCATCGATGAAGTGGATATCATAAGCCCGGCTAACCCTCTCGACAGTGAATTGAGGAAGATAGGCCACTTCAAAAGGAGTTCCTAATGGCTCTGGCAAATAGAAACCTGGTGACCATAGACGACCTGTCCAATGGAGAAATTGAAGCCGTGTTTTCCCTGGCTGACGAGATGTCAGCCTCCATGAGCGAGCAGTTTGGTGTCGGCCGCGGCAAGGTTATGGCCAGCCTGTTTTTTGAGCCCAGCACCAGGACACGGCTGTCATTCGAGACAGCAATGCACCGACTGGAAGGCAGGGTCATAAGTGCGGTTGATATCGGGGCAACTTCGCTGGCTAAAGGTGAAAGCATTGCTGATATGGCCAGGGTGGTTGGGAGCTACGCCGATATAATCGTCATCCGACACCCATGGGAGGGAGCCGCCAGGGTAGTGGCCGACTACGCTGGTATCCCGGTGATAAACGCTGGTGACGGAGGCCATCAGCATCCAACCCAGACCCTGTGCGACCTTTACACTCTCCAGAAGGAAAGACAAACCATCAAGGGACTAAAGATTGCGCTATGGGGTGACCTGAAATACGGGCGAACGATACATTCCTTAATATTCGCTCTAGCGAAATTCGGGGCCAATATCCTTTTTTATCCCAGCCCGGGCTTAGAAGTGCCAGAGCATGTTCTCAAAAAATTAACTGCGGAATATGGGGGTGAGCTGGAAAGATTTGAAGCTCCAGACCAAACCGCTAAAGGAGAGACTTTCCCCCTCGATGCTATATACATCACACCAAGCAGCCCGCATCAACTGGCCATGATGCCTGACATCAATATTCAAGTGGAGCTGAAGTCAGGAGTCGACGCCCTTTATGTTACCCGACCTCAGAAGGAGAGATTTACCACTGCTGAAGAAGGACAGGAGCTAAAGAAACGATACCCGGTGGTAGATAAGAAGCTCCTCAAGGGAAAAGAGTTTAGAAAAACGCTGGTTATGCACCCTCTGCCCCGGCTTGATGAGCTAGCCTATGAACTGGATGCCGACCCGAGGAGTAAGTATTTCCAGCAAGCGGCACGGGGAGTACCAATTAGAATGGCGCTTATCACCCTCCTGCTGGGAGTTAAGGAAGTTTCCATCCCAGGTGAAGACGAGTCCTTCATCCAGAAAGTAGATTATCCCCTGTACCGACGGGATTCCGGCATCAAGTGCCCTAATCCACGATGCGTCTCAGTACAGGAAACCGAGACGAAGTATATTAAGCCCGAATTTAAGATAGTAGACCGCAAGACCTTGACACTGAGGTGTATCTATTGTGAACACGGGTTCGAGCCTAAATATGTTGCCAGTTCGGACTGGCATGAAGGGAGATTGGATAGCAAAAAATATCATAGTGC
>SDBU01006914.1_pt1 | contig 13237 bp, 15 predicted proteins | sample 2277071 | NCBI WGS metagenome assembly SDBU01 (sample SAMN10397929, study PRJNA504765) | marine sediment metagenome | isolation source: marine sediment core GS08_GC12, 126 cmbsf | place: Arctic Ocean: Gakkel Ridge, Loki's castle | collected 2008 | reverse complement strand
CGTTCACTGTGCGCCTACATGGTCAAGCATGAGTGGCAGGTGACCAATTCTGAGAGCCCGGTGTGGAATATAGTCACAGGTATAGTGGCGCCGTTTGCTACCCCTGATTTCAACCTGTTTGTGGAGAAGATCCATAACCAATGGTACTACGATAACTATGGGTTGTGTACCTGGGTCTATAGATTCCTGATGCCGCCTGGTGTCTTGTGGTACAAGCTAAACTTCGTAGGTTATTTCTTTGGGATCAAAGATGTCGATACCACACCGGTCAATGCCAGTGAAGATCTGCCGGAATTCGAGTTCCATTCCCGTGAGTTGATCGAGGATATGGACTGGCGGATGTACGAGGACTTTCACTTTGAGAGGTGGACCTGAAGGACGAGTTTATAGTTATAAAGCGCGAGACCGGGAAAATTGAATGCCCTAATTGCGGGTCAAGCAGGTGCTGCCCAGATACGGTAATCTCACTTATGAGGTAGATGGGTATTTCTTTGAATATCGTATTCTTAACATTAAATAACACTCTAGAGGGCGGAAATTTGACTTAACAATTGAATTATTGTATAATAATTCACAAATATCCCCTCATTATAGCTCTCATCGTGGCAATATAATGTCAGAGATTTTACTGGGGAGAAATGAAATCTGACTTGCGCAGTTACGTGATGCTTGCCATTGTCACTATCCTTTTAGTGGCAAACGTTGGTTTGTATTTCCAATTTAAACAGCTTGAAGACCAAGTACATAGACTAACTCAATTCTTTCAACCACCAGAAACACTTGAGGTTGGTGAAATGGCACCAGATTTTGAGTTGGTCGATTTTGCTGGTCAAAGAATATCTCTCAAGGACTATGCAGGTCTGCCAGTTCTCTTGATCTTTTCCTCGGTAAGTTGTCCAGCTTGTCAAGAGTTTTGGCCACACCTTCTCAGTTTTTCAACTGAGAATACTTCCCTCACAATGCTCATGATCTCTAAAGGACGTTGGCAGAGAATTCTGATCTTGCCGAAAGTCAAGGATTTAAATTTCCTGTGCTTCAATGGGATGATGCAGTTGCTGAAGCTTACAAGGTACCTGGAACACCTTATATAAATATAAATCAAGGAAAAATCCTAGTGTAAAGGCCCTATTAGATATTCTTGGTCAAGCATATGAAAACAATCAACATTTTCACTCTTCTGCTTACAATTTCTTCAATCGCATTTTTATGCACGGGTGGTTCTGATGCTCCGCAGATACTTGACGGAGTAAGCACATACATTGTGGAAAAAGGCGATAACATTTTTAGTATCGCTGAGAAATTCAAGATCGAACCTGAGACAATCTTGCTAAGCAACTCGGAGACCTTGAGAGATAATCCGTTGAATATAAAGGCAGGACTTGAGTTGTATATTCCTGTGGTTGATGGGGCTCTGTATCGCTGGCAAGAAGGGGATCGATTTGCCTGGGTTGCAGGCCGGTTCCATGTGAAACCTGATTTCATAATAATGTGGGTAGGAAACCATCTGGATTACAAGGCCTTTTATCGAGGGGAGCAAATTACTATCGAGCCCGGAACCCTTATTTTCATTCCAACAGGATCGCGAATATTTAAGCTTGAAGACCAATAAACTGGGATTTCTTTCATTTAAACTTTCGAGCTCTTTGGGTTTGATATCAACAAGTTGGAGAGACTTTTCACATCCTCGCGCAAGTGATGAAGTGGACACGAGGGTCGAATAGGATTATTCAGGACAAAGGTAGTAATACCAGTAAACAGACTTTCGATGTCGAAAGCTAGAGATGCCAATTGTCGGCTGGACTGGTCGACCTGTGCGCTTCATAGTCATCAGCCTGGGAGATGGTCAGGTATCGCTTGACCATCTCCCAGGTGCTGTGCCCCAGCTGGCGCTGTATTGTAAAAATGTCGCCGCCATTCTTGAGGTACTGCACTGCAAAGGTATGGCGCATACGGTGAGGGTGGACGTTGAGTACACCGGCTCGTTCGGATGCCCTCTTGAATAAATGCTTTAGTGAGTCAGGTGTGATAGGTTTGTCGTGCTGGGTTAGAAAGAGCGGATCGCCTGGCCTGGCGTCCTTTCGTATAGAGAGGTAGCGCCACATGGCCTTACGACCGGCCTTGCCCAAGAACACGGTCCTTGGCCTGGTTTTGTTGATATGGTGGGGGTGTATATGTACCTCACCATTTTTAATATTCACATCCTCGACCTTCAATCGGCAGCATTCACCGGCCCGCAAGCCCGTGTCCAGTAATAGCAGGAAGATGGCCTTGTCGCGCTGCTGGGTTGGCCGCTCGAACTTGTAGCCATGGCGGGTATTAGGCATGACCTCAACTTTGTCAAGAGCCTTATACAGCGCTTTGACCTCTTCTTCTTTCAAGGGTTTGATCTCTTTGTTCTGAAAGCGGGGCATTTTTAGGTTGATGTCTGGCCGTTCCAATCCATACTCCGCGTGAACCCATTTGAAGAATGAGCGCATCGCTTTCCAATACCTGCGTAAAGACGCGCTCGAAAGCGGGTCTGTGTTGCCGCCCCATCGCTCGGGAACATAGTCGGTTCTCAGATAGACCATGAACCGGCGCACGTCCTCCTGGGTGATGTCCTTCAACTCTTTATCGTCAAGAAATTTTATCAAGGTGAATAGGGCGCTGCGGTACTCCCGCAGTGTGAGCTCGCTGGAGTCGTCGGCAAGGCTCGAAACGATGTATCCATCGATCGCATCAGAGATTTTCATGGCTACCTCCAGGTAAAATATAGGCTTAAAATTGGCCATTTATGTGAACCTGGGTTTTCTGGCCTACGTTAGGACATTCGGCGTAACGTAGGCCATAGCCCTAGAAATTTCTCCCCGTAAATCGCGTGGTAACAGGCCTGGGTTAGAGCACCTTTTTTTAACACGCCTTGAAAGGGCTACGTCCTAGTCCCCTAGACGATGTGGGCGAGCTTCGGGATTTTACCATTGCCATTTCCGCGGGTCAAAGATGGGACAATTATACTTATTTCGCGGAATATCTCTTCCCAATTATCAAAAAGCCATGGTATAATCCCCCTCCGCGCCGCCATGGGCGGCTTTATATTGCCTGAGATAATCAAATAAATTAAGGATAGCAAGATGAGCGACGAAATACTGAGATCAGTAGAGGCACCTGCCAACCCAGATATCCCTCAAATAAAACCCGGAGACATCGTAAGCGTTTTCCTGCGCATTCGTGAAGGGACCACCGAACGCACCCAGGAATTCCGCGGTACCGTGCTCAATTCCCGTAAAGGCGGCAACAATGCCAATTTTACTGTGCGCCGCATCGCCAGCAACGGTATTGGTGTTGAGCGCACTTTTCTATTCAAATCACCTCGGCTTGAAAAGGTGGTCGTGCACCGCCATTCCCATGTGCGCCGCGCCAATCTGAAATTCCTGCGAGAGCGGACTGGGAAGCGAGCGCGCCTCAAGCAAAAATTCAACTAGTAGTCAACTGTATTCAAAATTGATCAAGGTGCAGTACCCATGCGGTCTGCGCCTTTTTTTGTTTTAGCGGGTAGAATTATAAAATCTAACTAAATGCAGCCCATTCAGCGCAAGGATTTCCTATGACATATCCAGTGATCGGAGTCACCACCATGCGCCGGGAAAATCAGGTTGGTATGCGGTTATCCTCTCTGGCGGAGGCCTATGTTGAGGCGCTATCCCAGGCTGAAACGTGTCCGGTATTAATTCCTAACCTCGTACCCGAAGCTGCCCTGGATAATCTCTTATCTCGTTTGGATGGCGTGCTTTTCACTGGTGGTGGAGATATCAAGACCAGCTATTATCAGAAAGAGGAACATCCCAAAGTGAGTGGAGTCGAAGCGGATCGGGACAGGTTAGAATTGATGATCCTGGAGAGGGTTGTCAATGAAGGGAAACCATTTTTGGGGATCTGCCGGGGGTTGCAATTGATCAATATTGGTCTCGGTGGAACGCTGTATGCGGATATCGCCGATCAGGCACCGGGAGCTGCCAGACATGATTACTACCCGGATTGGGAACGCGATTATCTGGCTCATTCAGTTGCGGTGGGTTCGGAGACCCGGCTGGCTGGCATCCTGGGGGAGGGTATGGTCGAAGTGAACAGCCTGCACCACCAGGCGATCCGCGAGCTGGCTCCCGACCTGGTGGCAACGGCATATTCACCGGATGGGATTGTGGAAGCTGTCGAAATACCAGATCACCCGTATGGCATAGCGGTGCAGTGGCATCCGGAGTGGCTCACTGCTCACAACGCGATGCGGGCTCTATTTGCTGATTTCGCAGGTGCAGCGAATAATCACAAACGGATTGGTGGGAGTTAAACGGAAGGATGAGCAGCAGAGATAAAGCCCTTGGCCCGATCGGCTTTTTCGATTCTGGGGTCGGCGGGTTGTCGGTATTTGGCGCCCTGCGCAAGCTGCTGCCAAACGAGAACTTGATCTACCTGGCTGACCAGGCACACGTACCCTATGGACCACGTTTATTAACCCAGGTGCGAGCCTTTTCAGAAGCCATCACCCGCTATCTGTTGACACAGGATGCGAAATTGATCGTCGTAGCCTGCAACACAGCCTCTGCAGCTGCGCTTCACCACCTGCGGCAGGTATTCACGCAGGTACCCTTTGTGGGGATGGAACCTGCGGTCAAGCCAGCTGCGGAGCAGACCCACAGCGGTGTGGTGGGTGTGTTAGCCACACCGGCCACCTTTCAAGGCGAGCTCTACGCCTCAGTGATCGAGCGTTTCGCCAATGGAGTCACCGTGCTTCAAGACACCTGCCCGGGATTGGTAATGGAGATCGACGGTGGTCGCCTGGATCCTTCCGCGGTACGAGCGATCTTGGAGCGGGCTTTAAACCCCATGCTGACCCGCGGGATCGACACGGTGGTGCTGGGCTGCACACATTTTCCTTTTGTTATCCCCACCATTGAAAAGATCGTCGGTCCTGAGGTGCGGGTTATCGATCCCTCACCGGCTGTCGCGCGCCAGGTGGAGCGCCTGCTGGATGCCAACAGCTTACACAGCCCCAATATGAGTTCCGGTCAGGAGCGATTTCTCACCACAGGCGATCCTGCAAAGTTGGAAAGGTTATTGCTAAGGTTAAATAGGGGGGCTGCGGAAGTTCACAAACTCAGTTGGGATGGGCTCAAATTACTGGAAGAAATTCAAACATAGAAGACAGAAAAAATCCCTCAATAATTTCGTTGAGATTAATCTAATCGAACCACTGCTCCCCCAAAGGCGGCCACTCATCCCCCTGGTCAGCGCGGTCCTTCCAATTGCGTTTACCACTCCAGCTCTGGATGTGGATGGAATAGACTGAGGTGCGCTTGAGCTCTTTTTCGGTGATCGGACGGTAATGTTCACCGGGGGTCATGGTGGGGAAGTATTTCTCGATCAGCCCGTACAATATCCGGTTTTTCTCAGTCTCGTCTTCAACAAGGCGAATTTCTCCAAAGGCGATCACACTCTCATATTGCTGGCTGAATTCCAAAGCGATATTAGATGGCAGCAGCTTGCCCGCCCGGCTGGCCTCGAAACAAACCTGTGGGTGACGTTCGATGTTGGACCGCACACGACCAGTGATATTGGAGTGAAAATTGATTTCGTGCTTCTCCTGGTCATACCAGAATAAAGTTGGGGTGATGTAGGGTTGTTCATCCGAGTTTGTGGCGATATGCCCGATCTGAGATTGTTTTAGGAAATCAACCATCCAGTCATCATCGCGGGCGTATTCCGGGTGGCGCATTTTATTGAGTGGTATATCTTTTGTTGGCATGATTTCCTCATTGGTCTGCAGGTTTAACTCCCAGGTCTGCTGGGGATATCTCTCTCCCGGTAAAATTTTCAAATGAAAGATCGCGGAATGTGAAACCCAGCTCAGCGCGCAGGCGGTCAAACAGGGAGGTATAGCTATCCAGGATGCGCGCATCCCAATTGATGTTTAATTTCTCAGCCGCAGCGCGAATAGCTGCCGCGTCCGAGCCTTCGATTTCGGTGAAATTTCCGTAAGGCATTTCATCGAGAGTAATCTGGAGTCCATCCAGGACATAGGTGGTGCGAAACTTCTCGTACATCATGCTGATCTGGTAGCCTAATGCCTCGAGCAGGGACTGTGCGGATTGGAAGTCGTTGACTGTGAATTCGATCTCGCGCCGGGCGTGAACACCATCGATTGTCTCCCCAGGACCTTTATAAGTCAGGCGGGCGGCGGTATCCTGGCGCAAGCGTAAAACCTGCGCAGTACGGGTCAGCTCTCCTTTTGGTGTGTCAAACCGCAGGTTGATCTCGTGCAGGCGCGGCTCAGTCAGCTGACTCCCAAGTGCCTCCACTTTTTGTTGGAATGCAGGCATATCTGAAAGATAAAGTTTGACCTCAAGTTCCTGCTGGTTGTCGCCCATCGATTCTCTTTTCTGTTAGACCACGCTGAGTAAGGGATCTCTTTGTTCCACGTTGTCCCCAGGTTTAACGCGCACTCTGCTGATCTTACCTGGACGTGGGGACTTGAGCTCGTTCTGCATTTTCATCGATTCGAGGATCACCAGCACCTCACCCTTCTCAATGGATTGCCCTTCACTGACGGAGACGGAGACGATCAAGCCTGGCATGGGTGCTTTAAGATGGTAATCGGCGTTCTCAGGAGGTCCACCACCCAAGGAAGCTCGCAAGCGTCTCTCACGCTCGTCTTCCACCAGCAGCACATATTGCGAGCCGTGCAGCAATACCTGCCAGCCCTCCTCGCTTTCATAAATCAGCGCTTCGTAGGATTTATTGTTCGCCAGCAGTGAATAAACCGTTTGTTCGCTGACCGACTCGAAATCAATCTCATATTTGACACCATCAACGGTGATATGGTGATCATCGATAATTTCAATCAGAATTTCGCGGTCGCCGGTTGTCGCCACGTACTTCATCGTTGCATCCTTTCCCAGCGCCCAACCCATTTCCAGTTGCTGGTATCGCGTTCATTGCGCTGTATGATCTGGGCTGCGCGTTGGGATTGCTGGTGGGCAACCAGAGTCGCCAGGATTGCGGCGATATCCGAAAGGTCTTTCTTACCTTCTTCCGCGGCTTCCATGGAGAAGCGTTCCTCTACAAAGCGTGTATCGTACTGTCCTGCCATGAAGCGGGTGGAATCCATCATCCGCTGGTGGAAGGGGATGTTGGTGCGGATGCCGATGATCTTGAACTCGTCCAAGGCGCGACGCATACGTAGAAGGGCCTCGCCGCGTGACTCACCACTCACCACCAGTTTGGCGATCAAGGAATCGTAGTAAGGAGAGATATTAAATCCAGAGTAAACGCCGGTATCGAGGCGCACTCCGGGTCCGGTGGGTAGAATCATGTGGGTGATCCGTCCTGTGGAGGGCAGGTAGTTATTGTAAGGATCTTCAGCGTTGATGCGGCACTCAATTGCCCATCCAGTGAGGGCGATATCCTCTTGTGTGTGGCGCAACTTTCTGCCCCGGGCGATGCGAATCTGTTCTTTGACGATGTCCAGTCCGGTGACCAGCTCAGTAACTGGATGTTCTACCTGCAGGCGGGTGTTCATTTCCAGGAAGAAAAAATTCTTATCTTTATCGACCAGGAATTCGATCGTCCCCGCGTTGACATAATCGACAGCCTGGGCGGTCCGAACAGCAACCGAGCCCATTTGCTGGCGTAAATCCTCGTCATCTCCGATAAAAGGGGATGGTGATTCTTCCAAGAGCTTCTGGTGCCGACGTTGAAGAGAACACTCTCGCTCACCCAAGTGGATCATATTGCCGTGGGTGTCGGCCAGGATTTGGATCTCGATGTGCCGGGCTCCTTCGACCAGCTTCTCGAGATAGACATTACCGTCCCCAAAAGAGGCTTCAGCTTCACGGCGAGCGGCCTGGAGCAAACCAGGCATTTCATCTAAAGCCTGCACTTCGCGCATTCCCTTACCGCCGCCGCCAGCGATGGCCTTGATCAATAAGGGAAATCCAAGCTTCTCAGCCAGTGTTAAAAGCTCTTCATCACTCAGTGATCCTTCGCCTTCCGTACCTGGCACCACCGGCATACCGCTAGCGATAACCTTCGCCCTCGCTACTCCCTTATCTCCCATGGCGGCGATCGAGGAGGGTTTCGGCCCGATAAAAGCCAGGTTTTCGTCCAGACAGGCCTGGGCAAAGTCCGCGCGTTCGGCCAGAAAACCATATCCAGGGTGGATCGCCCACGATTCGCTTTTCTTGGCTATGGCGATTATTTTTTCTGCGCGCAGATATGAATCTCTGGCAGGGGATGGGCCCAAGAAATAGGCCTCATCAGCCAGGCGAACATGCAGGGCTTCGCGATCCGCCTGAGAGTATACAGCCACTGTCCCTAATCCCAGCTCCCGACAGGCCCTGATGATACGTACGGCGATCTCGCCCCTGTTTGCGATCAAGACTTTGTTGAACATGGAACGCCTCTAAATTTATCCTTTTCTAATAATTCGCCAGATGCTATTTTGATGCCCGGTTTTCGACCTGCTGATTATTACAAATACCTCTGAAAATAAACAATGATTGCGTCTGCACTGCGAGCGTCTGCCTCAGAAATTTGCAGAGGCGGAGATTGAATTCTTCGGGGTGTTTCTGCGGCAGCATACGACCTGCACAATGAACCAGCCACAAATCTGCCTCCGGAATTGAATCCGCAATATCGCGGGCATGCTGAGGGGAGGCATGCTCATCTTCCAGCCCATGTATCACCAGGGTGGGACACGAAATCTGACTGCTCACTGGGCGCATGTCCCAATCAAGGGTCGAGGGGTCCGACCAGCCGTTAAACCAGCCCCGGAATAATGCCCCGGTATTGTTTCCGTGCACCCGCTGCATCTGGCTCCGAAAACGGTGATCACCTTCGATTTGACGCTTAATTGACTGAATCCCAGAGTTCATTTTTGGTTCGATATAAATATGCGCTGAAACGAGTACTAAGCAAGTTGTCTGCTCAGGATGGTTCACGGCGTAATGTTACCCCATCACTTTGCCCAACCAAGGATGCTTGCCTGTGCCCATGTTCATCCAGTATCGCCTCTAGATCTGCCAAATCTTGCTCAAAATTGGGCATTGACCAATGAACCCGTGATGTCGATTTTCCGTGCCCCCAGCGATCATAAGTCAATACCTGATAGCCAGCTGTGCTGGAGAAACCAACTTGTTCCTTCCAGGATCGGATCGCTCCCAAACCGTGGTACAGGAAAACGACCAAATGTCCATTTTCAGGGCCGGCGGACTCTAGCGATAACTTGCGAGCGTTTACCTGAAGCTGCTGTTTCATAGCTCAGAGGGGAATGCAACCATGTTTTTTTGCCGGGTTTGCATCACGCTTATTTGCTACCATCTCAAGGGCATTTACCAAGCGCGGTCGGGTCTCTCGTGGTTCGATGACATCATCGATAAAACCGCGTGAAGCAGCTATGTAGGGATTGGAAAATTTTTCCCGGTAATCTGAGACCAACTCTGCTCTGCGCCGTTCTATGTCCTCGGATTGGGCGAGTTCTTTGCGAAAGATGATATTGACTGCTCCCTCCGGACCCATGACGGCGATCTCTGCCATAGGCCAGGCTAAGTTGACGTCACCGCGTATGTGTTTACTGCTCATCACATCATAAGCGCCGCCATAAGCTTTACGCGTTACTACCGTCAACTTGGGAACTGTGGCCTCGCAGTAAGCAAAGAGCAATTTTGCACCATGACGAATTATGCCCCCGTGTTCCTGATCTGTACCGGGCAGAAAGCCAGGCACATCTACAAAGGTGATGATCGGAATATTGAAGGCATCGCAAAAGCGGACGAAACGGGCAGCTTTAGCTGAGGAATCGATATCAAGCACCCCGGCTAAAACCGCAGGTTGGTTGGCAACGATCCCTACGCTGTGTCCACCCAGACGACTGAATCCGACGACGATATTTTGGGCGTAATTCTCATGAATTTCAAAGAACTGGCCATCGTCAACGATCAATTGGATGGCATCTTTAATATTATAAGGTTTGCTGGGATCATCTGGCACCAGGCTGTCCAGCTCTTCTGCCATGCGTAAAGGGTCATCGGTTGAGGGTACAAACGGCGGATCCTCCATGTTGTTTTGTGGTAAGTATGTCAGCAGTTTACGAAGCAGATAGAGTGTATCCGCTTCGGTATCTGTGGCAATATGACATACACCAGAGATCTCTGAGTGAATCCCTGCACCACCGAGGTCCTCAAAAGAAACTTCCTCGTGAGTGACCGCTTTCACCACTTCCGGACCGGTGACAAACATATATGAGGAATTGCGCACCATGAAGATGAAATCAGTCAGAGCTGGAGAATAGACTGCCCCACCTGCGCAAGGTCCCATGATTGCGCTGAGTTGGGGGATCACTCCGGAGGCGAGTGTGTTGCGCAAGAAGATGTCGGCATACCCACCCAGGGACACGACCCCCTCCTGGATCCGCGCTCCACCGGAGTCATTCAAGCCAATCACCGGAGCCCCATTTTTTAAGGCCATATCCAGCAGCTTGCAGATTTTCTCAGCGTGAACCTCTCCCAGGCTGCCGCCGAACACGGTGAAATCCTGGGAATAAACGTACACCAAACGTCCATCGATCGTGCCCCATCCGGTAACAACGCCGTCCCCCAAGTATTTCTGCCGATCAAGGCCAAATTCATTTGTGCGATGTTCGGCAAAGGCATCGATCTCCCGAAAGGAGGCTTTGTCTAATAACAAATCGATCCGCTCACGGGCGGTTAGGCGACCACGGGCGTGTTGGGCAGCGATACGTTCCTCACCCCCACCCTGGTGGCTCTTGGCTTTCCTTTGGCGAAGGTCTTGTATTTTATTATGATGGCTCATGCATCTCTCCAAAATAGATTTTCGCAGCGGAATGCGATAAAGTCCAAAAAAAGAAAATTAAAACGATCAATGTCGCAGCAGTCGCGAACGGCCAGTTCTCAAATTTATTTCCAGCCCTGACCGACAGGAACTGCTCGAGCCACTGGTAACCGAGATAAACCACAATTATGATGCGAGTTGCCAGCGGAGCTCTGGGTTTTCCGGTCCACAGACCCCAGAACACCACTACCCCGGCGAGTGTCCCGAACAAGCCGGTTAAGGCTAAGTAAAGCGGTGGCTTACCGGGTAGAGTGGTTAAAAAACTCCACCAGGTGAGCGCATTAATAAATCGCACCAAGTGGACTATTGTAATGGTTAACACCAAACCAGCAAGCAGCGTTACGGAGAAAGGCCGCTTTCGATTTTGAATTGAATCGCTCAAATTCAGAACCTCTTCTACCATCAAGTCAATCGATCGCCAGCGTAATTTTTCCCATCTGTTCGCCGCGTGCCAATCTCTGCTGAGCCGCGCCAGCCTCAGAGAGTGGATAGGTCTGGTCAAGGATGGGATTTAGGCGACCGGAGAATACCAGCTCCATGACCGTCCTGAAATCATGGTGGGTACCCATTGTCGAGCCGATCAAGGACAGATGCTTGGCAAAAATGTAGCGATTATCGATTTCGACTTTAGGATGGCCGGTATTACCAACGGTCAGGATGCGACCTCCTCTTCCAGCAGCCTTAAAAGATTCTGGGAAGGTGGTGCCAACATTATCCACGACCACATCAACGCCGCGCTTTTGTGTCATCATGTAAACCACCCTCGGCCAGTCGCTCTCTTTGGTCCGATCGATCAAGAAATCGGCCCCCAGAGATTCAGCCAAAGCCAGCTTGTCTGGGCGCGACCCGATTACGTAGACCGTGGCTCCGCTGAGTTTGGCAACTTGAATGCAGGCCTGGTTGACTCCGCCAGAAGCACCGACAATTAGCACTGTTTCACCGGCCCTCAATTCCCCGCGACCGATCAAAGAATGCCAAGCGGTTTGGAAAACCAAGGCCGCGGCTGCTGCTGTGTGTTCAGAGAATCCATCAGGAATAGTGAGAAGATTGCGCGCAGGTACAGCGATATATTCAGCGTAAGTACCATGCCGTGTTTCACCCAGTAAGCCCCAATTCAGGCAGCGATTATCAAAGCCTGCCCGGCAGTATTGACAGGTACCGCAGCTGAGGTTCGAATTGATCACCACTCGATCCCCCACAGACCAGTTTTTGACTCCAACCCCCAGAGCGGATATTTCTCCTGCGCCATCCGCCCCTGGGATATGTGGGGTTTCCAGATTCAGCCCGGACCAGCCTTCTCGCACCCACAGGTCCAGTCGGTTCAAGGCAGCAGCTTTTAACCGCACCAAAACTTGGCCTGGTCCAGGTTCTGGAGTGGGGAAATCGCCATACTCCAGGACATCAATATCGCCTTGATTGTAAAAAAAGATGGCCTTCAATCGCCTGCCTCAATGGATTATTCTTTGGTCCTGATCTCCCAGATGTGGACATTCGCTGGTTCTACCTGGCGAAGGTCGCGTATTTCCAATCGCAGAACCTGCATAAGGGTAGATTCTCCAAAATCGAACACAGCTTCAGGCTGCTCCACACTTCCCTGAAATGTCTTAATGTACTCAACCGGGTCGGAGTCCAAAGCAGGGTAGAGCAGCGCTCTAATCTCTGCTTCTGTGCTGCCGATTATAACCGAGACCCCGCTAATCGGACGTGAAGTGGGGTAAGTAAGTTCGATAACGGCTGGATTGGCTTCAAAGGTGCGCGCGAGCGTGTGCTGGTCACCGTCGAACATATGTTGTGCCTCACCGATGTCCAGCATTGAATGCCTAACTTGCACGGGCTCCCCGTCTAGCATGACTTGGGCTGAGCGCAGTATACGGCGCTGTTGGCTTTCTTCTTCCAGGATCCTATCGATCTCATCCACATACTCTAAACGAAGGAAGTAAAAGCCAGGTTTACTGTTTGGGTAGGGTATTGTCTCCTCGACTTGAATGTTTTTAAACTTCCCGCTCTCAATTGTCAGCCAGTATTCATCTGGCGTCATCACGAAAAGGGTATTTTGATCGAGGGGCTGGCGATGGAACATATGACCGTTGATGCTTCCCATCTGAATAGGTAAAGGATCACCAAGGAAAAAACGGGCAACAACATCGGTGCCATTTGCCCAAGTTGGCGAGAGGATGATCTTTGTCTCCGGATCGTATTCCAGGTAATCGGTGATTTTAGGGAATAGTTGTTGCGCACCATACTGCATACCTCCCAAACCATAATCCTGGTACCAGGTTGGGGAATTCAGCAGAACGTCTCTGAGTATGAAAAAATTGGTGAAGGTCAATACCGCAAAAAGGACGATGCTCAACAC
>SDBU01006913.1_pt1 | contig 13237 bp, 10 predicted proteins | sample 2277071 | NCBI WGS metagenome assembly SDBU01 (sample SAMN10397929, study PRJNA504765) | marine sediment metagenome | isolation source: marine sediment core GS08_GC12, 126 cmbsf | place: Arctic Ocean: Gakkel Ridge, Loki's castle | collected 2008 | reverse complement strand
AGCTCAAGGTGAGTGGTGATGAAGCCACTGGAGTTAACATTGTGAGGAAGGCTATAGGGGAGCCAATCCGTTGGATTGCTGAAAATGCTGGCAAGGATGGCTCGGTAATAATGGATATGGTCAAGAAGAGTCCTCCCGGTGTCGGCTATGATGCTGTAGCCGATGACTTTGGTGATATGGTAAAGAAGGGTGTTATTGACCCAACCAAGGTGGTAAGGTCTAGCCTGGAAAATGCGGCTAGCATCGCGGTTATGGTTCTGATTACCGAATCACTGGTTACCGATATACCAGAAAAGAACCCCATGCCCGGCATGCCTCCAGGTGGTGGTATGGGTGATATGGGTATGATGTAGTAACAGGTACCACACTTTTAAGTGAGGTATTAGAAATAGCCGTAGCCTGAAAAACTACGGCTATTTTTTATTTGCTCAAATTATTAAGATATTGGCCCAGCGGGTGTTTAAGAGGGGCGTCAGCCCCTCTTAAACACCAAAATCCCCCTTCCCCTTATCAAGGGGAAGGGGATACAGTTACCAAATAAATATTAAAGGGGCGAGGTAGATAAGCTATCTCATAGCTTCAGCAGCTCTTCCAGAGGCTCGTCCTCAGTAATCGGACCAACTACAGCTAGGCGCAGATGGTCACCTACCAATAGCTCCTGGGCTAGATGCTCTAGCTCGTCATCAGTGATAGCATCAATAATAGATACTACCTGGTCAACAGTGAGAATGCGCTCGGTGAGAATCTCCTGTCCTCCCAACCAGCCAGCAACGCTGCGGGTATCCTCCATGCGCAGTAACAGACGCCCTTTGGCTAACTCCTTTGCCTTGGACAGTTCAGATTCAGGGATTGGTTCCTTGAGCTGGGAAAGCTGCTCCAGGATAGCCTTGATAACTGTTGACAGGTTTTTGGGTTCTACTCCAGCATAGACAGTAACTGAGCCTGAATCAAGGCAGTGGTCAACATAGCTATGAATGCTATAGGCAAGCCCTAATTTATCCCGGATTTCAGTAAACAAACGACTGCTCATCCCTTCCCCCAGGATGACATTAAGCAGGTCAAGGGTGAAGCGCTGGGGGTGGAGGAGTGGCAGACCGGGTAATGCTAGGCAAAGATGAGCTTGCTCAGTATCTCTTCTCTCAACCTTTAGCCGTGGGTTAGGTTGTTCCTTATGAGCCAAATATCCAGAGTGAGGCTGCTGGTTAGTCCAGTTGGCTACAGCTTGGCTCACGGTGGCTACTGCTTCCTGATGCTGAATATTACCAGCAATAGTAACTACTGTATTATCAGGTAGATATTGACCTTGAAGGTAGTTAAACATCATATCCTTGGTAATGGCAGACATTGATTCCTTGCTGCCAGCTATATCACGCCCCAGGGGGTGATTGGGCCATAGAAGCTCATCGATGAGCATGTTGACCTGCTGTGATGGGGAATCTTTACTCATGTTAATCTCTTCAATGATGACCTGGCGCTCTCGCTCTATATCTACCGGGTCAAACTTGGAATGGAGTAGCATATCCACCAGCACATCCAGAGCCAGGGAGAAGTGGGGTTGAGCCACCTTACACCAGTAGATAGTCAATTCCTTGTCGGTGCCCCCGTTAAGCATTCCGCCCACCCCTTCTATGGCTGCCGAAATTGCATGAGCTGTCGCCCTCTTTGGCGTGCCCTTAAAGCACAGGTGCTCAATAAAATGTGAGATACCGGCCTGTGCCTCAGTCTCGTATCGGGAGCCAACCCCGATAAAGAAGCAGATAGATACCGAACGCGTATGAGGCATAGTGGTGGTGACGAGCCGTAGCCCGTTATCCAGAGTCGTCTTTTGATGCAATATCCCTCCTTTATGAGTAGTGTTAAATTATATTCTAATGGCATTCTTCATTAGGTGTCAATTTAGAGGGTAGATTGAAGGAGTAAGCCAATCCCTGACAGTTGACGAACATTTGTAAATAAGCTAAAGTTAAAATATCTATCAAGCCGAAGTGGCGGAATGGCAGACGCGCTACGTTCAGGGCGTAGTGTCCGCAAGGGCGTGGGAGTTCAAATCTCCCCTTCGGCACCAAAGTTGAATACGATAGAGTTCTCCTTCTTGACTTATCTGGCAAGAATGAAAGAGGCGCTTGTAGCTCAGTTGGATAGAGCGCAGCCCTGCGGAGGCTGAGGTCGTGGGTTCAAGACCCGCCAAGCGCGCCACCCTTGGGCGGTTAGCTCAGTTGGTTAGAGCACCTGCTTTACACGCAGGGGGTCAGAGGTTCAAGTCCTCTACCGCCCACCAATAGGAAGCGGGTCTTCTTAAGGTTACATCAAATGCTTTTTAACTAGCTCCACTACCTCTGCAGGATACTGGGCGATTTCCACACCAACCTGCCTCAGAGCGGCCATCTTGCTCTGAGGTGTCCCCATACTACCCTGGATGATGGCACCAGCATGGCCCATCCTCTTACCCTCAGGAACAATGTTCCCAGCAATATAGCCAACCACTGGCTTATCCATCCATCGGTCAATAAACAGTGCTGCATTCTCCTCTTGGACACCCCCTACCTCACCTACTATCACCACTAAATCAGTTTCCGGGTCTTCTTCAAATAGTTCCAGAATGTCCGCCATGTTGGTAAACACCACCGGGTCAGCCCCGATACCGACCACGGTGCTCTGTCCCAAACCAGCAGCCGCCAGGTTGATGCTAATCTCGTAGGAAAGGGTACCACTTCTGGAAATCACTCCAATGCGGCCGGGGGTAAACATGTTACCTGGCAGGATACCAATCTTTGCTTCACCAGGGGTAATGATGCCGGGACTGGTGGGGCCAATAAGCCAGGCACCTCGTTCATCGGCATGTTCTCTGATTTCCATGACATCATGTACTGGTATGTGTTCAGTAACCACGACGATAAGCCTGATACCGGCGTCTATGGTCTGTAAGGCAGCTTCCTTGACTGCGGGTGGTGGTACAAAGAATACAGAAGCATCCGCACCGTGTTTTGCAACAGCCTCGGCAATAATATCATACACGGGAACACCCTCTACTACTTCACCACCCTTGCCGGGGGTAACTCCGGCGACGACTTTGGTTCCGTATTCCAGCATCCATTTGGTCTGGTCACGGCCTGCTCTGCCGGTAATACCTTGCACCAAGACTCTGGTCTCCCGGTTCAGCAGGATGCTCATCTTTCTTCCTCCAGCAGTTGGAAAAGTTGCTCCACAGCTTTTTCTGTAGACACATTAGTAACTACCTTCACTCCCTGCTTCTTGAAAATTTCCCAAGTCTCCTCCTGATGATTCCCCAGAGCTTTAGCTACAACAGGGATGGTAATATTGTGTTCTTGTATATAACGGACAACTCCCTTGGCTCCCTCGTGAATTGGGTTTATTCCTCCGTATATATTGATGAATAGTGCTCTTACCCCTTCCTTTTGGAGAACCAGGTCCATCACCTTGTATAGAAGGTCGGCAGTAATAGCTCCGCCTGTTTCCAGGAAATTAGCCGGCCGCATTCTCTGACTGATAATATCCATACTGGCCATTCCCAGACCGGCACCGCTGGCAATGATTCCGATATCTCCATCAAGCTCTACATAGGTGACACCAATCTCACGGCCCTTTCGCTCCAGCGGGTTAGTAATGCGGTCCGCCAGGTCTATCTCAAGTTCAGGGTGACGGTAGAGGCTGGAATCGTCTATTTCTACCTTGGAGTCTAATACCAGATACGTTCCTTCTAGGGTTCGAGCTAGGGGATTGATTTCAGCTACCAAGGCGTCATACTTACAGAAGACGTTGTAAAGAGTACGGAGAATGGTCGATATCCGTACTAACTCCTCTCCACGCAAGCCAGCCTCTCTGGCCATCTGCTGTGCGTCTGGAAGTAATCCTTTAATGGCAGGAACATGACGAGAAGTTACTAACTCAGGATGGGCTCTAGCCACCCCTTCAATGGAGACCCCGCCAGCAGTGCTTAGAATAACCACTGGCGTGCCCCGATACCCGTCTATGGTAACCCCTAAATAGTACTCACGGGCTTTTTCCACCTTCCGAGTAACCATAACCCGGTGCACAGGATAGCCTCTAAGCGGGTAACTGAGGATACGTTGGGTAACCGTCTCCACTTCTTCCAGGGTTTCGACGGTTTTAATCCCTCCCGCCAGCCCCCGGCCCCCTACCAGTACCTGAGCCTTGATGACCACAGGCAGCCCCAGCTCCTGCGCTTTCTGCTGCGCCTCCTGAGGACTAGCTGCTAGGGCATAATCAGGGACAGGTATCCCCTCTTGCTGGAACAGGTCATATCCTTCAAACTCATATAGTCTCATGGCCGCTAGCCTCCAATTTACCATGTTCAGGCGAGACAGGTCAAGTAAGTTATCTTGCCGTTTGGCTGGGGCTGTGGTGAAGCTAGGCTTTAGCTGGGCTGATTGGTCATGATTTTACAACCCATCGCATAAATGCTATACTGTTTTGAGTTTGCTTCACCTAACCCAAGAAGGGAAAAAACAAATGGCACTGAAAACAGTTGAGCAATACTATGAGTCACTGAAAGACCTGCACCCCACCACATATATTCTAGGAGAGAAGGTCGAAAACGCTCTGGAGCACCCCCTAATCAAACACATGACGGCAGCGGTTGCTCGGACCTATGGTATGGAAAATGAGCCAGAGGGTAAGAAGTATCTGGTAGCTAATTCCGACATAATTGGCGAAGAGGTCAGCCGCTTTGTCAAGTTCTACAAAAGCCCGGATGACCTTCTAGCCAAGGTCAGGATGCTGAAGTTCATCGCCCAGAGAATTGGCGGATGTTTTATGCGGTGTACCGGTATGGATGGCATCAATTCTGTCGGGATAGAGGTCTATAACTGCGACCAGAAATACGGCACTAATTACTGGGATAGATTGCTGAATTTCGTCAAGCTAGTGCAGCAGAACGACTTTGTCGTCTTTAGTGGCGTGACCGATGTCAAGGGGGATAGGTCTTTACGACCGTCACAGCAGAAAGACCCTGATATGTATCTGCACGTAGTAGAAAGGGATAGCAAAGGCATCGTAGTCAGGGGTGCCAAAATACACCAAACCGGCTCTATTTGCGCTCATTGGGGACTGATTATACCCACAAGAGAGATGCGTGAGGCAGACAAGGACTATGCTGTCTGCTTTGCCGTCCCAACTGATGCCGAGGGTATAATCCACGTTTATGGCAGAGGAACACTGGAGGCCAGGGCGCTTCAGGACTGTGACCTGGGTAATGTCAAATATAGCAAGTTCTCCCCAATGGTTATCTTTAAAGATGTTTTCATACCCTGGGAGAGAGTATTCTTATGTGGCGAACATGAGTTTGCTGGTGAAATGGTAAGGAACTTCGGTAACTACCACCGCCATTCGCATGGTGGCTGCAAGTGCGGTGTCGGCGATGTGCTGATTGGTGCTGCTGCCACGGCTACTGACTACAACGGTTTGCCGAATGTGTCGCATATAAATAATAAACTGGCCGAGATGCTTAAGGTCACCGAGGCAATTTATGGCTGCTCCATAGCTGCGTCGGTAGAGTCTACACCAACGCCGTCGGGTATCTACAATGTTGATCCAGTGTTATCAAACACATCCAAACTGTATGAAGGTAAGGAACTGGCAGAAGTAATCCGGATGATGATTGAAATTGCCGGCGGCATGGTAGCTGATATACCCTCGGATAGAGATTTCGACCACCCAGAAATTGGTCCCCTACTTCATAAATATCTCAAGGGCGTGGACAGTGTGTCCACGGAAAACAGGGTGCGCATTTTTAGGTTAATTGAAAAACTCGCCTTTGAAAGTAGAGATATTGTCTCCAACATTCATGGGGCCGGGTCACCGGAAACTCACCGGATGACCATACTGCGGAACGCAGATATCGAATCAAAGAAGAAGCTGGCCAAGAATCTAGCAGGTATCAAAGAAGAATAAAGGGAAGATTGTACCACAGGAGCCCGTAAGGCTAAACAGTAAAGCTGAAAGCCTGACCGAAAAAGAAAAGACCTCCTAGAGTAGGAGGCCAACACTGAGGGATCCAGTGTAAAGGACAACGGACTGCTATTAAGCTGCCCGTTTGGAGTCTACTTTACGCTACTCCCCGGTTAAACATTCGACAGTTGTCCATTTTGTTCAATCGAGAGCACAATTGCTTATAATGTGTGATTGAGGATAAAAAAACAGGATTGAGAAACTAGCTCTCGATCCTGTTGAATTTAAAAATAAGCCTTAGCTCTTCCCGATCCTAAACATCTTGGTCTCACACGTGGGACATATCCCCTGAGTCGCTGGCTTGCCATTCTTCATAGTTATGGCCTTGGCGTCTTTCATTTCCCCTTTGGCACGACATTTCTCATAGTATGCTTGCATTTACATACCTCCCTTTTTGCTGGAGAATAGACCATTCCCTGTTCGAATGTCAATAGTCCCCCTAATTTACACTTTGGCTAAACGTACAATCCCAAGAGAGTGTGATATGCAAACAGGCTTTACAGTTTCTCGTGGTGATTGCTCAGACAAGAGCGGACGTAATGAGATGAAAGCAGTGTTGGCTGAATCAAACGCACGTTCTGAGCCTTAGGTAATACTATCACTGGAAACATTATCGATGATCGCTGAAGAGTAGAGGCATCAATGTTGCAAAACTCTCTTAAGTTTTAACAAAGTAGATTCCGCTAGTTCATGTAGTTCTTCGGACTCAGCCTCATCCTCCTTTAATCTGGCCAATGTTGCTTTGAGGCTTTTTCTTCTCTCTTTTCTGTCTTGTTTAACTAATCTGTCTCCCCCGCTTTGCTCTTTATATATTTGCACCAAAAGCTCAGATATTTCGTCTAAAGTGTAACCCAGTTCTCTCCAGAAAAGTAATTCCTTGACGAAACTAGAATACGCCCGTTCCTTGAGAGCCGCTATCTTGGAAGCTAAGTCCTTTTCTTTCAATATCGTTTTATCCCCATCTTGAGCGTAACCTAATTCTGCCAAGAGATCACGGTCAGCCAGCAAACTATGGGGAATAATTCTGCTTCCGATGAATTCTTCCCCATGGCCAGGTTTTACCCTAATTAAGACGAAGCCTCTTTTGAGCCCTTCTTTTGCCTCTGAATCTTGTTCTCGAGCATCTCTCCGAAGCACAGTTTTGCCTGACATCAAACTCTTCACCCGGTAGAGCTTATATCTGAAATAGCGGGAAATATTCCTAAAGCTCCAGTTGAAAAGTGGCCCTCTCATTAACCAAAGGTCCCCAGAGAAAAGTATGTCATCTGTGGGACGCAAATCCTCACGCGTTTGCTCATAAGTGTCGGGGCAGCTCTTGGGTGAATAAAGGATGATTATTTGATCAGGACTATGGGTTTGAGTACTTCCCGGACACGCCAGAATCATCAATTTGCCCGCTTCTCCTATTTCAATGGATTCAACTAAAATCGGAAAATCAACTCCGCTGATATTTCTCACTTCACTCTTGTCGGGTGAAGGTAAATATTCAATATCATGCTCTTTAAGTTCGGATGGATCGAAGCCACTCATCCATCTTCGTTCCTCTTTACTGATCTCCCCTTCGACAAATCTCTTAAAATTTGGATGGACTAGAATCTTTGCCTTGGATGCCCTAGCTAGAAGATTAACTAGGCCACAATGATCAGGATGGCGGTGGGTTATGATAATTCTTTCAATATTCGTAGGATTAATATCATTTTCAACTAGAATAGGTTGTATCTGATTTCGATAGCGTGAATCACCAGTATCAATAAGACTATGTCTTCTCATTCCTTCCTTCTCGTAACTAAATACATAAAGGTTAGCTCCCTGACGGAACAACAAACTTGTTAAACAGGCATTGGTATCGCTTAACCTTTCCTTCGTAATTCCATAGAGCTCTCTAGGAGACCTCTTCGTGAATATATCTTTCGTCCCGTTCATCTTCTGCCTCTCCTTTCCCTTCGCAGCTAATTCTTACATGAGCTTGTATATCGCCTACACTAATTATTGTGCTCTCGATTGAACAAAATGGACAAATGTGAAGCCGAGCACCCTAAAATGCCCCTCACTGGTCTTGCTCTCAGGAGAAGCTCCATTCGAAGGGCATTTGGATGTTCGTGCCCTTTACTTTACGGTAACCATTCCTCGTGGTTTGCTGACTACATCTCCAATCAAAGTTCCGTCCGCCACACCTGTTTGTCGCAACTTATTGAGCAGCAGCTCGGCTGTTCTAGGATCCAGAGAGATTAGTAATCCCCCTGAAGTCTGAGGGTCAAAGAGGATATCTTGCATATGAGTGGGCACTTCACTGGCAATTTTTACGCAAGGAGAATAAAATTCCCGGTTGCGGTGTAAACCAGCCGGACACAATCCTCGCTTGGCAAACTCACCTGCTTCTGGAAAGAATGGGATAGAAGCGATATCTATGTTGATGCCTACCCGGCTGTTCTGAGCTATCTGGACGGTATGGCCAAGAAAGCCAAAACCAGTGATATCGGTACAGGCATGAATCCCTACCTCCTGCATCAACTCTGAGGCTTTGTCGTTCAAGGTTGCCATACACTTTGTAACCTTGGCTACTGTTTTCTCACCAACTACTCCCGCTTTTACGGCAGTGTTTATGATTCCGGTTCCCAAGGGCTTGGTAAGGATAAGTTTATCCCCAGCCTTGGCTCCTGAATTAGTCACCATCTGTTTGGGGTGCACAGTACCGGTAACTGAAAGCCCATACTTAAGTTCGACATCATCTATGCTGTGTCCACCGACCAGCGTCACCTTCGCTTCACCCAACTTATCCGCTCCACCTCTGAGGATGTCCTGTAGGACCGAAATATCCATTGACTCTATGGGAAAACAGACGATATTCATAGCCGTGAGCGGCTTACCACCCATAGCATAGACATCACTCAATGCGTTAGCAGCGGCAATCTGACCAAACATGTAGGGGTCATCAACTATGGGCGTGAAGAAATCAACTGTCTGAATGATAGCCAGATCATCCGTTAGCTTGTAGACACCAGCGTCATCTAGACTCTCCATGCCTCGAATCACGTTTGGGTTAGGTATTGAGGGCAAACCACATAAAGCTTTGTCTAGGTCTCCCGGACCTAACTTGGAAGCTCAGCCTGCCCCTCGGACACTTTCGGTTAGGCGGGGTTCTTTTCTCCTATCCATCTGGCTCCTCCGTTATTGAAACTGGAGTCTAACCCCAGTTTCATCTGGTATTTTAGCATTCTCCACCTCAAAAAAGCAAAGCCACTGTCGCTTATCAGACTTAGCACCGAGATAGGTGAGATAACTTTGAAGGTGAGCGTGGATATGTTAGAATAATCAGGGTATTTATTTATGGACAGTGAGTTTCGTCACCTGCCTAGTGTGGACAGGCTTATCTCAGAGGAGCGGATTAAGCAGCTTGAGGATACCTATCCGCATGAGTTGCTGGTAAATCTAGTTAGGCAATGTCTCGAACGTGAGCGCCTTTCTATCACTGCTGGTAATCCATGTCCCTCTATTGATGACATAGTAGAATCTATTTGTGCCCAAGTACATGCCTTAGAAAAGCCTAGCCTGCGTCCTATTATTAACGCCACCGGTGTAATACTTCATACTAACCTAGGTCGTGCGCCGCTTAGCCAAGAGGCATCAGCAGCTATGGATACAGTTGCCAAGGGCTACTGCAATCTGGAGTTCGACCTTGATAGTGGAACTAGGGGGTCTCGTCATACTCATATCGAACAAATTTTATGTCAACTAACCGGGGCTGAGGCAGCTTTGGTGGTAAATAATAATGCCTCGGCGGTGTTGCTAGGCCTTACCGCCTTAGCCAAGAGAAAAGAGGTAGTCGTCTCCCGAGGTCAGGCTATAGAGATTGGTGGTGGCTTTCGCATCCCTGATGTGATGCGACAAAGCGGGGCCAAACTGGTAGAGGTAGGGACTACTAACTGCACCTACGCGGCAGATTATGAACAAGCGATTAACCCACGGACAGCAGCGTTAATGCGTGTTCATTCCAGCAACTTCAAGGTAACAGGTTTTACTCACTTTGTTACTCTTGACGAGTTGGTAACACTTGCCAACCAACGTGACCTCCCAGTACTTGACGATCTGGGCAGCGGCTGTTTCTTAGACACAACCAGGTTCGGACTTGACCCAGAACCTACGGTGCAGCAAAGCGTGGCGGTTGGTGCCGGGCTGGTATTCTTTTCTGGAGATAAGCTGGTGGGTGGTCCTCAGGCCGGGATTATCGTGGGTAAGAAGCAGCTTATCGACAGGTTAAAGAAACACCCGCTGGCCCGTGCGGTGCGCATTGACAAGGTAAGGCTAGCTGGTCTGGCAGCTACCCTGATTCACTACTTAAAGGGCGAGGCTATAACGAAAATCCCAGTGTGGCGTATGCTCTCGGCACCACTGGACGAAATTGACCAGCGAGCCAGAATGTGGACTGAGGTTCTTGGCGACTTGGCTCAGGTGACCGAGGGGGAGAGCATGATAGGAGGAGGCAGCCTGCCCGGGAGCACCCTGCCAACGAGGCTGGTAGCTATTAGTGGAAGGGGTAAGAGAAAAGGGCAAAATATAGCACAAGCACTGGCACGAAGGCTGCGAGGCGGAGAGTTCCCCATTATCGGTCGTATCAGTGGTGATGTTCTGCTTTTTGACCCCCACTCTGTCCTCCCTGAGGATGACCAAATTGTGCTTCGTGTGTTTCGGAATTTGGCGGCTGGTTTGAAACACGCCTGATGGCAGTTAGCGCTGCCGAAGGAGTATACGATGTTTGTGCTGGGTACTGCCGGGCACATAGACCATGGTAAGTCAGTTTTAGTGCAAGCCCTGACCGGGATAGACCCCGACCGACTACGTGAGGAAAAAGAGCGGGGGATGACCATTGACCTTGGCTTCGCCTGGTTAAAGCTGCCGAGCGGGCAAGAGGTGGGAATTGTTGATGTTCCCGGACATGAGCGGTTCATCAAGAACATGCTGGCTGGGGTGGGTGGCATTGACTTTGCCTTACTTGTTGTCGCTGCCAACGAAGGGGTGATGCCACAGACCAGAGAGCACCTGGCCATTCTGGACTTGCTCCGAGTGCAAAGAGGAATCGTGGTCATCACCAAAAAGGACCTAGTGGATGACGAGTGGTTGAGCCTAGTCAAGACCGAGGTAGAGGAGTTAATTGCCCCAACTGCCTTATCCCAGGCCCTGGTTATTGCCGTCTCGGCAGTAACCAGGGAAGGCTTGTCTGACTTGGTTTCGGCTATTGATGAGCTTCTAAGCTCTGCCGAGCCTAAGAAGGATATGGGCCGGCCAAGGCTTCCCATAGACAGGGTTTTTACCATAACTGGTGCCGGTACCGTAATCACCGGAACACTAATTGACGGCTCGCTCACTGTGGGACAAGAGGTAGAGATTGTTCCCGCCGGTCTGAAGTCACGACTACGGGGATTGCAGACACACAAAACCTCGGTTAGTACGGCTGCTCCCGGGAGCCGAGTGGCAGCTAATTTAGTAGGAGTTACCACTTCGCAACTACAGCGTGGTGATGTGCTCACCAAGCCGGGTTGGCTCATACCTATTACCACGTTAAGCGTGCAGCTTCGCCTGCTTCCCTATCTCCGACGTCCCTTGCGACATAATGCTACCGTTAGCTTTCATACCGGGTCTGCTGAGATTATGGCCAAGGTCCGTTTACTAGAGAAGGAGAAACTTGAGCCTGGTGAGACTACCTGGGCACAGCTAGTACTGAGTAAGCCAATGGCATTAGTTAAGGGCGACCGCTTTATTATCCGATCATCCATGGAGACCTTGGGCGGAGGTGATATTGTTGATGCTCGCGCCAAGCGACTGCGCCGTTTTCGCCCTGCCATTATTCAGAGCTTAAGAGTTAAGGGAGAAGGCACGGCTGAAGAAATTATTATGGTATTGCTGGAGACAAAACAACCCCTGGAGTTACCAGCCCTCTTAGTTCAATGTGACCTGCCGGCCAGTGAAGCCCAGCCAGCGGTAGAATCTCTCATCCAGCAATCGAGGGTAATAGGGGTAGGCCAGGGTGAGCATCTGCTCCTTTTCACGGCATTTGGCTGGGAACGTTTGATTGAACAGGCAACCGCTGTACTCCAGGACTATCACCAAAGGTTCCCAACTCGTTTAGGTATGCCTAAAGTAGAACTGGGCAGTCGGCTGAAGCTAGGTAAGCACTCCCCAGCTATTCTGCAAAGGCTTCTTGATGAGGGTGTTTTAAGTGAAGAGGGGTTGGCTGTTCGTCTTTCTTCCTATCAAGTCCAGCTTACTCAGGCTCAGCAGGCAAAGGTTGATGCCTTTTTGCAATCCCTGGTAAAAAATCCCTATGCCCCCCCTAGCGACCTCATCCCCGAGCTTGATTTACTCAATCTGCTCGTTGAGCAGCACCGGGTAGTAAAGGTTGGCGATGTCGTCTTTTCCGCTTCAGCCTATAACGAGATGGTAGAAAAAGTCACTTCCCATATAAAATCCAACGGTAAAGTGACCCTTGCCGAAGTCCGGGACTTGTTTATCACCAGCCGCAAATATGCCCAGGCTCTTATGGAACATCTTGACGAAAAAAAGATAACCCGCCGTGTTGGGGATGAGCGGGTTCTATATTGATAGAATGAATCAAGAAAAATTCAAGCAGTTAGTAACAGAAGCACTTGAGGACTTACCTGAAGAATTTCTGACCAAGCTGGAGAATGTCGATATTATTGTGGAAGAGTATCCAACTTCGGCTAAGCTCAGGAAATCGGGGCTGAGGCGTGGTGAAACACTGCTCGGGCTTTATGAAGGAGTCCCACAAACGAAACGAGGAGGCCATTACGGGATGGTGCTTCCGGACAAAATAACCATCTTTCAAAAGCCTATTGAGGCTAGGTGCCGAAATGATACCGAACTCTATGCCGAGATAAAAAGGGTGCTAAAGCACGAGATAGCCCATCACTTTGGCATCAGTGATACCAGGCTGCGAGAGATTGAAAGGGGGTAAGCCGCCGCGTTGGGGATGAAGTTTAATTCGTAAGGATTGAAATCAGTCTATTACGGGTCACGCTCTCGCCATATTGTTTCATGTTGTTCTTTATTGATGCTACAATCCACAAGGCTTACAAATTCTGGCTTAGTTAGCTTTAACCGTCGTGCTGTGTCTTGAATAATGTAGTCTTCAGCTTGTCCACGAGCGCTATGGGGCATTTTACCTGCCCTAAAGTCATGACCATCCATGGTAATGTAGAAAAAGACGTGATGCCCTGACCTATCCTCACTCGCT
>SDBU01006912.1_pt1 | contig 13238 bp, 12 predicted proteins | sample 2277071 | NCBI WGS metagenome assembly SDBU01 (sample SAMN10397929, study PRJNA504765) | marine sediment metagenome | isolation source: marine sediment core GS08_GC12, 126 cmbsf | place: Arctic Ocean: Gakkel Ridge, Loki's castle | collected 2008 | reverse complement strand
GTGTAATACCAGCATTGTTTACCAAAATATGGATTGCCTTAAAATTTTCCAGAGTGCTCTTAACTAAATTGTGAACATCCGCTCTATTAGCCACATCTGCCTTGATAGCAATTGCCGTCCCACCCTGATTTTTGATTTCGTCAACTACTTGGTGCGCTTGCTCAATATGGCGGGCAGTCACCACAACGGCTGCGCCATCAGACGCAAAGCTCATAGCTATCGCCTTTCCTATACCTCGTGTTGAACCAGTTACTATTGCCACCTTACCAGTTAATTTCATTCCTTTGCCTTCTTTATACTGATTCTACTCCTCCTCTGAACTTTTTGCTATTTCTACCAGTCGCTGTATAGTTTTTCGCGTAATTAATAATTGCTCTATTGACTCCCTGGACTGTGGGGCATTTAGAAATTTCCGTAGTTCATCTTTATTGTCAGTAGTACTTTTTATCATGTTTTCAATCTCAGCATTTACCTCAGATTCACTAACTTCAATCTTTTCCTCTTCGGCAATCTTGCCCAACACAAGGGAGTGAATAACCCTCTTTGTAGCTAACGGATGTAGCTCCTCCCGTAGTTCCTCCTTTGTCTTTTTAATACTTCTAAGATATTCCTCCAGCCCTTGGTCACCCCTTTGTAAACGCTGGAAGCGTTGGCTAAGGAGTCGGTCAATTTCCAGTTCTACTAAAATTGGTGGGAACTCCAGTTCGGCAAGGTCAACTGCGGCTTCAATTACCTTTTCCTCAAAATCTATCTTAGCTTTCTCCTCAGCTCGGAGCTTTAGGTCGGCGGAGACCCCTTCTCGGAGCGAGTCTAAGGTTTTGAAATCAGGGTTAACCCCTGTGGCAAATTCATCGTCCAACTCAGGCAGTCTCTCCTGTTTTATTTCGGTAACCCTCACTTTAAACGAAGCCTCTTTTCCAGCCAGCTCACCTCCAGGAAAATCCAAAGGAAATTGGAGCTTGAACTCCTTCTCTTCATTCCTTTCCATCCCGGCTAACTGCTCAGCAAATCCCGGTGCCGGAAAGGGTGGGTCACGAAGAACTTGATATTGAACTGCTTTTTGGTTTATAAAAGGTTTATCTTCAATATTGCTTTCAATATCTAAAACTACTAAATCATCAACCTCTACCGGACGCTCTACAGGCTCCCAGGTAGCCTGCCGATGGCGTAGCTGCTCTATCACAGCGTTAACATCATCTTCGGTTAATTCCACGGGTTCTGGCGTAACTTGGATATGATGGTAGTCACCAAGCTCAACCGTAGGTGGTAATGGCACTGTTGCCTTAAATACTACAGGGTCAGTTTGAGCTATTTCAATATGTGGTTGAGCAATAGCCTCAATTTTTTGCTCTTTAATAGCCTTCTCATAAGCTTCAGGGAGTAGATTATTTAGCGCATCCTCAAGGAGGCTCTCTTTACCTATGTAGCGTTCTAGTATCTCTCGCGGTGCCTTTCCTTTACGGAAGCCAGGAATATTTGCTTTCTTCACCAAACGGCAGTAGGACTTCTCTAAAGACTCCTCTACCTCAGCCGGTTCCATCTCAATGGTCAGAAATACCTGACTATTCTCCGTTTTCTCGTTGGTTACTTTCACTATTCTTCCACCTATCTGACTAAAATTATAGTCTTTGCCTATAGAGCCCTTTGCCGTTCCTGATAATTTTTCATAAATCCAGCAGCAGACAAGGGCATCGCTTGTCTAGTTAAATATTCGTATAGAGACTTCTTTCCCCTGACGGGCTCTAATTCTACACAGGCTTGGGCTATCATTCTTTCAGCGGCACTGCCAAGGGCATTCTCCCTCGCTGCTTTCTCTACTATATCATCCCAAATCCGGAGTTTGTCTATAGCTAACTGCAGATTTTGCGGCACCTTATTACTTATACCAAAGTGCGAAAAGTAGATTGTGGTAGCATTCAGTCTCATCAGTCTTTCAAGTGTATTAATATATAGCTCTAAATCAAAGTCAGGTGGCGGAGAAAGGGGCTGCAAAACTTCACCTTCAGCTACATACATGCCCACCGCATCCCCAGTAAATAATCCGCCATTTCGGCTCTCATATATACATAACTCATGTGGAGCGTGCCCTGGGGTGTCGATGAACTTTAAGACCTGCTTATCACCTAGCTCAATCGTATCACCGTCGTGTATTTCTTGTATTCGGTTGGCTTCAATGGGCACAACTTCACCGACCCTCATCATAATTTCTTCCCCTTGAACTGCTATCACACTGCTTACTAATCTCGCTGGATTCACTAGATGTCTAGCACCCTTATAATGGACTACTACTTGAGCTTGAGGCATATCTTTGAGGAGAAGCCCAGCACCCCCGGCGTGGTCTAAATGAATATGAGTAACGACTATATAGGCAATATCCTGAGGTCTCACACCAACCTTGTTAATCCCTTCAAGAACAATATTTGCTGAGGCTGCCGGCCCACTCTCAATTAATGTCTTCCTTTCTTCATTAAGCAAATAAACACTGCCCCACTTTGGGATGGAGTATAATTGGTCATCAATCATATATATATTTTCAGCTACTTCATTTATGTCAACCAACTATTCCTCCCGTAGGCGCAGGTGCAATTCAGCCAGTTGCTCTTCGGTAACTGCCGAAGGAGCATTAAAGGTTAAATCAATAGCACTCTGATTCTTGGGGAAAGCAATCACCTCCCTGATATTTTCCTCGCCTGCCAGTAGCATCACAATACGGTCAATGCCCAAGGCTATGCCACCATGAGGCGGGGCGCCATAGTCAAAAGCCTCAAGCATATGCCCGAAGCGGTCATTAATCTCGTCATCATTATAACCCAATAGTCTAAACACCTTCCTCTGAAGCTCGGCGGTGTGAATCCTAATGCTGCCACCACCGATTTCATTCCCATTACACACCATATCATAATGTTTACCCCTCACTTTTTCGGGAGTGGTATCCACTAAGGACACATCCTCATCTCTAGGTGCCGTAAATGGATGATGCTCTGACTCCCATCGCCCTGCCCCTTCATCCCATCTTAGCAATGGAAAATTCTCAATGTAGGCAAAGGCAAACATATTGGGCTGAGCCAGCTTAAGTCGATATCCCATCTCACGACGCAGTTCACCTAATACCTCATTGACCAGCTTGGGGTTGGCAGCAATAATAAGTAGAAGGTCTCCCATACTTGCCCCCAAACGCTCTGCCATCGCTTTAACCTGGTCTAAGGTTAAAAATTTAGCGGCTACAGACCTTACCATTTCAATGGTTAAATTGCTTAAACCACCGCCTTCAGTGCCTAGTGACATAGTTACTAAGCCTTCAGCTCCAAGACTCTGCACCAGCTTATTTAGTTCATTAAGCTGATTACGGGTATAGGTAGCACAGCCAGGTGCGGATATGCCCTTTACCTTGCCCCCGCCAGCGATAACCGAGCGAAAAACAGAGAAGTTAGATTGGGCGACAATATCTGACAGGTCTCTTATCTCCAGACCAAAGCGCAAATCAGGCTTATCCGTGCCATAACGCTCCATTGCCTCAGTATAGCTAAAACGAGGGAAGGGTTTTATCAGCCGCATTTCGGGTTTAATCGTCTCCACCATAGAGGTAAAAAGCTCCTCAATCAGGCTGAGGATATCCTCTTCTTCAACAAAGCTCATCTCCAGGTCAAGCTGGGTGAATTCAGGCTGACGGTCAGCGCGTGTGTCCTCATCACGAAAGCATCTGGCTATTTGGAAATATTTCTCTATGCCAGCCACCATTAACAACTGTTTGAGTTGCTGTGGGGACTGGGGTAAAGCATAGAATTTGCCGGGGTGGAAACGGCTAGGCACCAGGTAATCACGAGCCCCCTCGGGGGTGCTCTTAATCAGTATTGGTGTTTCTACCTCAATAAATCCCCTAGCATCCAGGAAATCACGAATGAATTTCACTACTCGGTGGCGAAGGAGTAGATTTCCCTGCATCCGAGCTCGGCGCAGGTCAAGATAGCGATATTTGAGACGGAGGCTTTCTTCTACCTCAATGTCTTCATTTATATAAAAAGGTGGCGTTTTTGACGGATTAAGTATATCTGTATTGTGGACAATGACCTCAACCTCACCGGTGGGCAGTTTTGGGTTCTCAGTCCCCGGGGGACGGAGGGTAACCTCACCACTAATCCTAACCACATATTCACTGCGCATCTCACTGGCTATCTTATGGCATAGCTTTGATATTTCTGGATTAAATACCACCTGAACTATGCCCTCCCTGTCTCGCAGGTCAATAAATATCAGCTTACCATGGTCACGACGGCGGTCTACCCAACCAGCCAGGGTTACCTTAGTACCTACATGCTTCTTGTTCAGCTCACCACAGCTATGACTCTTGAGCAAAATCTTCTCCCACCTAGGAATCTTAGACTATATTATATGGTGATTATAGCTTATAACGGGATGGCCTTCAACCTGTACTGTTTAAACTATTCATCAACCCTCTCCTTGATAAGGATGGGGGGTGAGGTTAATAAATAATCTCAAGAAGGGTAAATTGACAAGCCCAAGATTTAATATTATCATCTTGAAGATATGGCAAAAACAATTGAGGAAATAAACGAGAAGATACAACAGGGCAAGGCAGTAGTAGTTACTGCCGAAGAGATAATAGACTTTGTTAAACAGAAAGGCGTTAGAAAGGCAGCACAGGAAGTAGATGTGGTTACTACCGGCACCTTTGGTCCTATGTGTTCATCTGGTGCCTACTTCAATATTGGACACGCCAAACCGCGAATAAAGCTTGGCGCTGGCAGAACCTATCTCAATGATGTTCCGGCTTATACTGGGTTTGCTGCTGTAGACCTATTCATAGGGGCTACTGCCCTTCCTGATGATGACCCCAGAAATAGAGTCCATCCTGGGGAATTTAATTATGGTGGCGGGCATGTAATTGAGGAATTGGTAGCCGGCAAGGATATAAGGTTAGTGGCAACCGGTTATGGCACGGATTGCTATCCCAGGAAGAAGCTTGAAACCTGGATAAATATAAAAGACCTTAATGAGGCAGTGCTATTTAACATCAGGAATGCTTATCAGAATTATAATGTGGCAGTTAATCTTTCGAATAAGACAATCTATACTTATATGGGTGTATTAAAGCCTGATTTGGGTAATGCTAACTATTGTAGTGCCGGACAGCTCTCGCCACTATTGAATGACCCCTACTATAAGACAATTGGTATTGGTACCAAAATCTTCTTAGGAGGTGGCATAGGCTTTGTCGCCTGGCAGGGGACCCAGCATAATCCCAATGTGCCCCGCTCTGAGAACGGGGTGCCCAAGGGGGGTGCCGGAACACTGACGGTAATAGGCGATTTGAAGCAGATGAAGCCACGATGGCTGGTAGGAACAAGTATGCTCGGCTATGGTTGCACCCTAACCGCAGGCATTGGAATTCCCATCCCTATACTCTCTGAGGAAATCTTACGATATACCACAGTAACTGATGCTGATATTTTTGCCCCGATTGTAGATTATTCAGAGGCATATCCGCAGATGAAACCAGATATCCTGGGTGAAATCAGCTATGCTCAACTGAAGAGTGGTAGGATAATAATTCAGGATAAGGAGGTGCCTACCGCCTCCTTATCTAGCTACCCACGAGCTGTAGAAATTGCCACTACCCTAAAGGAGTGGATACTAAGTGGGAAATTCTTGCTAACCGAATCAGTGGCACCTCTACCTGGTATAGAATCAGGTATAACCTTCAAGCCACTTAAAGAACGCCCGATAGAGGAGTAAAGAGCCGAATTTGAAAGTTCTCTAGATAAGACCTGGCGAGAGCATTATACTCTTTATAGGTGTCCAAATAACAACGAGGTGGTAGAAATGGCTGTTTCCAAAAGGATAGTTCTACATTTTCCCAAGCGTCTGGTAGACCGACCTATAGTATACCGGTTAGTTAAGGATTATGACCTTGAATTTAATATTTTAAAGGCTTTTTTCACCCCAGAGGAAGAGGGCCTGATGGTTCTGGAGATAAGTGGAGAGCAAAAAGATTACGATAAAGGTATCAAGTATTTGACTAAAAGCGGGGTGAAGATTCAGTCACTTAGCCAAGATGTTACTCGCAATGAGGAAAGGTGCACTCACTGCGGTGCCTGCATAACTATTTGCCCCACCGGTGCTTTTGAACTTGAGCCTTTAACTAGGCAGGTTAAATTCTATGATGAAAAATGCGTAGCTTGCGAACTGTGTATAAAGGCTTGCCCGCCCAGGGCAATGGAGTTGCATTTTTAGTTGATGTATGAGCCCAGAACCTACCGCCATTGGGTTAAAGACAAAGACTTAGTCTCTTTTAACGTAGTAGTAAAGGAGACAGATTTATATATTCGTGCCTCGCATAATCTTAAAAGAAAAGCCCTTAAGCTAGTATTGAAGTATCGTGATACATTGGAAAGGTATATTGAGCGACATCCTACCTTTTTAACCTCCCTCAAACCCTTCCCCGTTGGTGATGATGCCCCGCATATAGTAAAGTCAATGTCAGAGTCAGCCGGGAAGGTTGGAATTGGTCCTATGGCTTCGGTAGCCGGGGCTATAGCTGAATTTGTTGGCACTGACTTACTAGCCTTCTCGCCGGAGATAATTGTAGAAAATGGGGGCGATATTTACTTGAAGAGCCTGAAGAAAAGGCTGATAGGGATTTATGCTGGCAAATCGCCTTTAACCGGCAGAATTGGTCTGGAAATCAACGGAGGGGATACACCATTAGGGATTTGTACCTCCTCGGGAACAATAGGGCATTCTCTAAGCTATGGCAAGGCTGATGCTGTCGTAGCGCTTTCTCAATCGGCCACTCTGGCTGACGCTGCTGCCACGGCTATAGGCAACTTGATTATCCAGTCCAGTGACATCCCGAGCGGGATTGAATTTGCTAAAGGTATAGAAGGTTTGAAGGGGTTACTAATTATTAAAGATGACAAAGTAGGACTTTGGGGTGAGATGAAAATTTGTCAAATGTCTATGTAGCATAAGGAGGCAGAAATGGCAAAACGGCAGGTAATGCTTACCTTTTCCCCAGAAACAATTACCGAACCAATTATCTATAACCTTGGACAACAATTTAAGATAGTAACCAATATTCGCCAGGCTGATTTGGCAGGGGACAGAGGCTGGATAGTATTGGAACTCGATGGCGAAGAACAGAATATCGAAGCTGGAATTGCCTGGGTTATCTCCAAGGGAGTGAGGGTTGACCCAGCTAGCGGGGATTAATCAACTATCTACCCTCACTAAACGACCTGAGTTATTGGCTCAGGTTTCGTGATTTTAACCACTTTTGTTTCTGGTTAAGCCGTACATCCTCATCTGTAGGTTTGTAGCTTGCCAAGAAACTGTCTTTGAAAGAGTTAAAGGTGCCATTGAGGATAGCGTCCCTTATTTTATGCATTAGGTCGTTGATGAAGCTCAGATTGTGGATAGTGGCTAACCTATAGCCTAATAGCTCCTGGCAACTAAATAGGTGATGTAGATAAGCCGCCGAGAAAGTGCGACAGGTATAGCAATTGCAATCAGGGTCAATAGGCTGTTCCATCTGGCTATAGGCGGTATTTCGGATATTATGCCTGCCTTGCCAGGTAAAGAGAGCACCATTCCGGGCTATGCGAGTAGGCAGGGCACTATCAAATATATCAATTCCCCTAGCTGTGCCCTCAATTAAATCCTCTGGAGAGCCTATCCCCATAAGGTAGCGTGGCTTATTCTCTGGTAACAAAGCCACTGTTTCTTCGGTCATGGACAGGGTTACCCGTTTAGGTTCCCCAAGACTCAAACCGCCAATAGCATAACCGGGGAATTCTAGCGAGGTAAGGAATTCAGCCGACTGACGCCGAAGTTGAGGGAAGACACCGCCTTGTACAATAGCATATAGAGCCTGGTCGCTACGCTTTTGAACTCTTTGGCACCTCTCTGCCCATTGATGTGTTCGGCTCATTGCCATCTGCACCTTTTCAAAGCTATCATCAGAGGCTGGGCACTCATCCAGAGCCATAATAATGTCGGCGCCGAGGGCCTCCTGAAGCTGAATAGCTAACTCAGGGGTAATCAGATGTTGGCTTCCATCAATATGTGAGCGGAATACAACCCCCTCATCACTGACCTGGCGTAGCGATGCCAGGCTAAATATCTGATAGCCACCACTGTCAGTAAGAATAGCTCTGTCCCAAGCCATGAATTTATGTAAACCTTCCATCTTTTCAATTACAGCAATGCCCGGCCTGAGGTAGAGATGGTAGGTATTAGCTAATACCATTGCTATTCCAATATCTTTAACTTCCTCAGGGGTTAGTGTTTTAACCGCACCCTGGCTACCTACAGGTAGAAATACTGGCGTAGGCACTGTGCCGTGTGGGGTTACCAATTCCCCGGCACGAGCGCTGCTATCAGGGCAGGTTTGTATTAAGTGGAAACTATTGAGGTCGTTTGTCAACCTCCGTCCTTCAGCTTTTTATTTAGAAGGGCTAATGAGTTAAATCCCATATATTTTATGCTTTGTAATCAGTTACCAGCTTCCCAGAAAAAGCATTGAGGCTCCATTGCCCTTCAATTGCTCCAGTGCCTTCTTGGTATCACTGGCAACCCTGGCCTTATCACACTGTTTTAGCCGATACTTAAATAGCCAGTAGGTAAACTCCTTTAGCTCGGTTAGACTGATGGACCTAAGCTGAGGGTAACCCTTCTCATGCCTAAACTGCTTAAGCAACACAGCTCTAGCGGTGCCGTATATTCGCCGGTAAGCCTCATTAATAGTAGCATGTTCGTTATTGTAGCCTAAAATGAGCCTCTCCTTACGCACCTCTTCCTGCACCGCCCAAATTAAAGCCTCCTCCACAGTAATGCCGTAAAAGTAGTTAAGGTATTGATGATACTTGGCCTCGCCAATAAGCTCCTTGAATTTCTTTATGGACAGGTTAAGTGGTGGTTTACCATAGAAAAGGAGGGCAAGTTTCTCATTATCAGGCAATAAACCGTCCACAGCTTCACACAGGCGCTCAGCCAGAAGTAGCCAGTCAAAGGCTTCGCCGGCGATGAGGTAACAATAAGTGCGCCCATTACGGACTTCAGTGGCAGCACTCCACAGCCCGATAGCCTCAAGTAAGGCAATATACCAGTGCTTGCTACCGATGATGGCTTGCTCTAAATACCTTATTGCCTCAGCATCTCCGGTTAGGGTCAACTGAGAGGATTGGAGATTATTTATCAACCTCACCCCCTTGATAAACAACCTTTCAGATAGACTATAACTTCCTCCACTGGCCTGGTATTCACTATATCCTGCGCCTGGCACCAGCCCCGCCTGGCTACCCCTACCCCGAGGACTTCCTTCAGCTTATCCTCAGCCACCAGTTGCTCCACCTCCACCGGCAGGTGCTCAATGGAGCGAACCACCTTCTTGGTAAGCCCTTATCTTAAACGGGTTCTCCCCCTTAAGCTCCAGGAGGTCAGCAATATCCTGAAATACCTTGGCAATCTCACTGTTTTTCACTGGTGGTGAGCCTCCCCCTTATCCACTCCCAATCCGGGTCACTGTGATTAAAGAATGACTTAAAATTGTCTTTGAGCCACTCATAGTAATCATCTTCCGTATATTGGCAGAACGCCTCAACCAAAGCATCCTTAGAAATATCCTCAGGGATTTCCAAGCCTTCCAACTCACAATCCAGAAATTCCTCAACGACTCCTCTATCAAGCATGTTTTGACTCCTGAAATATTAAATACCAAGCTCTTTCTCAAAGTCTAAATAGTCCTTTTTCCGCTTGTAAAGCTCCTCAACTTGCTCCAACTCGATAAACTTGATACGATTACCAATTTCGTGAAAAGTCCCTGAAAGCAAATTCCCAACCTTACTGCGTTCTGCCTCAGATGCCACGATAAAAATATGACTATTCCACAAATCAAAGGCATGCTTCAGTTTCGCCAGCGCATGGTAAACATCTCCACCAACTTGAACCTCAAAGACGTAAGTGGGCACCGATTGCTCTACTCTTCTCCATACAACGTCAAGCTTTCCTATATCAAAGGGGTATTCTTCTTGGGCAATATACTTTTGTAATTTGCCAATTTGGACTAGAGTTTCTTTGATCTGATCGTGAGAGGGAGGAGCCTTTTCTATTTTCTCTACTACACCGACAAACTCAACAGATGGTTCTGAAACTAGCAAAGGCTCACTATCTTCGAAAACATATTCAACTGCTCCTATGGTAGAAACTAACTTCTCGCCTATATTTTGACTGAGCAATTGAAAACCTGCCCGTGGCCATAGCTCTTTCGAAATTATTTTCCCACTTGCCCATTTGTCTGGAGGCAAACAAAACTCTACATCAAACTCAAAGCGTAGTGGCCAGATAACTTTGTATTCTTTCAGCTCATCAGGCCAAAGCGGTTGGTTTTGCTTAAACTTAGTCCGAACGACACCATACCCAATAATTCCCCCCACCGGTCTAGTGACATAGAATAGCAGCTTATCATTCTCGTCGAGGCTTTCCCATAGATGCCGTTGTGTTTCCTTGAGACCCCAAATGTTCCCATACTCAAATGCGGTACGCCAATTCTGCATAGCACCCACTGCTAGCCAGTAGTTCATACTTTTTCTCCTAAATCTTCCTCAATGCCATCCCAACAATCAATATGGCAAGCGTATCGAACGCAGGTGCCTTGAAAATCTAGCTCATATCCTGACTTTGTAATTGCTCCTTCAGCGACAACAAGAACATTCTGCCCCTTCTTCATTATTTCTCCGCACTTATCACAGGCAGTAACACCTAAATGAGCCTCCATCATATTAGCCTCCTCTCACCTTCCGCAGCAGTGTTTGTATTTTTTGCCGCTGCCGCAGGGGCAGGGGTCGTTGCGACCTATCTTCTTACCACCAACCTTCAGTTGCTTCTTGCTCTTACCACCAGCCGTAACTTCAGCCATTGGTGATGGCGCTGGTTGGGGGGCTCCTCGCTTGACAATGCTGACATGATATATGGTGTGAACCACATTATGCTGAATAGTAGATAGCAGTGTCTGAAACTGCTTATAGCCTTCACTTTTATAGATTACCAGCGGGTCTCTCTGCCGCCCCATAGCATATAATCCAGCATCCTGGCGCATATACTCCATCGCCGTCAGGTGCTCTATCCACAGGTTGTCTATGGTGCGAAGCATCACCAGGCTCTCCAGCGCCCTCATATTATCTGAACCCAGTTCCTTCTCCCGCTCCTCATAAAGAGCCTCCGCCTGCTTGGTTAGCCTGTCCTCAATCTGTACGGGCTTGAGTTGGGAAAGGACATTGACATTGAGCTCTGGTGGTACGGTGAAAATAGTGGAAACATCGGCAATTAAACCCTCTATGTCCCAATCAATGCCACGCTCATCACCAATACGAGCGGCCACTGTGCCTTGTATTTCTTCCTTAATCATTGACAGGATGTTTGTCTTGAGGTCGGCACCGCCTAGTATCTTCTTCCGTTCACCATAAATAAGTTCACGCTGTTTGTTAATTACATCGTCATACTCAACCAGGTGTTTACGCATATCAAAGTGGTAGCCTTCTACCCTGACCTGGGCGCTTTCAATAGACCTATTAATCAATTTATTCTCAATGGGGGTATCCTCATCCATACCAGCCCACTCCATAAAGCCCTTAATCCGGTCACCGCCAAAGCGGCGCACAATATCATCCTCCAGGGACACATAGAAGCTGGAGCTTCCCGAGTCACCCTGCCTCCCGGCTCTACCCCTAAGCTGGTTATCAATCCGCCGTGCCTCGTGGCGCTCGGTGCCGATAATATGAAGCCCGCCAAGCTCAACCACCTTTTTATGTTCCTGCTGCCACTCCTTTTCAGTCCTCCCTGCCGGATTTCCCCCCAGCACAATGTCAACACCACGCCCAGCCATGTTGGTGGCAACAGTTACCGTACCAGGCTCCCCTGCCTGGGCAATGACACCAGCCTCCTTCTCATGATACTTGGCGTTGAGCACCTGATAAGGTATGCCTTTCCTCTTGAGCAGGTCACTCAGGTATTCCGACTTCTCAATAGATACGGTACCAACCAGCACCGGTCGTTTTTCTTTATAAAGCTGCTCAATCTCACGCACCACTGCCCTGAATTTAGCCGTCTCATCCTTGTAAATCTGGTCGGGGTAATCAATACGAATCATCGGCTCGTTGGTGGGGATAACTACCACCTCAAGCTTATATATCTTGTGAAACTCCTCAGCCTCAGTAAGGGCGGTGCCCGTCATCCCGGCCAGTTTGTTATACATTCGGAAGTAATTCTGGACGGTGATAGTAGCAAAGGTCATACTCTCCCGCTGGACCTTGACGCGCTCCTTGGCTTCTATTGCCTGGTGAAGCCCCTCGGAGTAGCGGCGACCAAGCATAAGTCTGCCAGTGAACTCATCAACAATGATAATCTGACCATCTTTGACCATATACTCGCGGTCTCTCTTAAACAAGACATGGGCTTTAAGGGCACTTTCCAGGTAGCGGGTCAGGGAGTAGTTTGATGGGTCATAGAGATTGGGTGACTTTAAGACACCTTCCCTCTTCAGCATCCTCTCTATATTGCTAATGCCCACATCGGTCAGGTTAACGGTGCGCGTCTTTTCATCTACTGTATAATCTTCTTCCTGGCGCAAGCGAGGGACAAGCCGGGCAAATATCTGATAGTTTTGCCCTGCCTCCTCAGCCGGACCACTGATAATAAGCGGGGTGCGTGCCTCATCAATAAGGAGATTATCCACCTCGTCAACAATGGCGTAGTTTACGGGGCGTTGCACACAATGGGACAGGTCTATAACCATATTGTCTCGCAGATAGTCAAACCCGAGCTCGCTGTTGGTGCCGTAGGTAATACCTGCTTCATAAGCTTCACGGCGGGAGATGGGGCGAAAATGTTTCCAACGTGTATCCCCGGAGTCAAAGCTGGGGTCATAGAGGCGAGCCGGGCTATGTTCATCTGGGGTTTGTTGAGGGTAAATGCTGGCTACAGACACCCCCAGGGCGTGGTAGATAGGTCCCATCCAGTAGGGGTCTCGCCTTGCCAAGTAGTCATTAACAGTAGCTAAATGACAGCCCTGACCGGTAAGGGAGTTCAGGTAGAGGGGGAGGGTAGCCACCAGAGTTTTGCCCTCACCGGTTTTCATCTCAGCGATTTTGCCCTGGTGAAGGACAACACCACCCATTAACTGGACATCAAAGTGGCGCTGACCTATAGTCCGCTTGGCAGCTTCA